>RRZU013165573.1_pt1 | contig 37173 bp, 29 predicted proteins | sample 2165561 | NCBI WGS metagenome assembly RRZU01 (sample SAMN10456909, study PRJNA506462) | wastewater metagenome | isolation source: wastewater sludge | place: USA: Moscow, Idaho | reverse complement strand
TAAAGAGCTCACCACCCGGACGCACAATAAAGATAACCCCTAAAAAGCCAATACTGACCGCCCACCACTGCCCTGTACTGACTTTCTCATGCAGCACTAGGGCTGAGAGCACTGTGACAATTAACGGCGCTAAAAACATCACAGCTGTTGCTTCTGCGAGGGGGATATAGCGCAATCCACCAATAAACAAAAGGCTAATGCTGAGTAAACTAATGGCCCGCACTAACTGCAGCCAAGGCCTTCGTGTGTGCAGGATAACCCAGCGCATTTTTGGAAAAAACAAGAAAACCATCACCACTGTCTGCACTAAATAGCGCAGCCAAATGACCATAATCAACGGGTAGATTTGGGTTAAATACTTAGAAACACCATCATGGGAGGCTAATAACAACCCCGCACACAGAACCAGTAAAACCCCATACAAGGGTCTTTGCGACGTACTCATAACACCTTCATCACCCAATTAGTTAGCAAACTAACTATATAGTCAAAACCGTGCAAAGTCTTGTTTGCTCAATTCCCTTATAAACAACAAGGTTTTGCCTAACCTTCTATTGATCCGCGTCAAAGCTAAACCAAACAAGCTGTTGCTATATAGAGAGACTATAAAAATAACACACAGGAATAATAACCATGCTTTTTATGCCTTGGAACGAACAACTTGAAGTTGGCATTGATGAAATTGATCAGCAGCACCGCTGGCTCGTCGACACCACCAATCAATTGCACGCCTTACTTAGCAGCGGTGAGCCGCAGCGGGATCAGGTTGGCACTATCCTTGAGCAATTAATGGACTACACCATGAATCACTTTATTGTCGAGGAAGAGATCTTTCTGCGCTTAGGCTATCCGGAAAGCGCAGCGCACAAAGCCCAGCACAATATTTTCTGTGAGCAGGTGATGGACTTACTGACCCGCCATGATCAGGGCGAAACTGTCGGCATCAACGCATTAAAACTACTGAAAAGCTGGTTAACCAACCATATTGTTAAAGTCGACAAGCAGTATGTGGCACATTTCCGCGCCCAAGGCATTGCCATTTAAAATATGTTTTATAGCGCTGTACCATTGCGCAGCGCTATTTTCTCAGTCACGGAGGGTGGTTTGCGTCCCGCTAAATAATGCCGACTAAAACGCGCAAACCACTGCTCCAACGCTTGTGCAGCGACAGTATCATCCGCCAAATGCAAGCACAATGCAGTCACCTCAGCAGTACACAAATGCTCTTCGCGAGTGGAACGGCGCAAGCGGTAGTGAGAAATGTCATCCGGATGCAAACTCAGCACTGGCAGCTCAGCTAGATAAGCAGACTTACGAAACATTTTCCGCGCTTCTGTCCAAGTACCGTCCAGCACCACAAACAATGGTCGTTTACCTGCTGCCCGCAACTCAGCATTGGGTACGCTATGCACTACCCGCTCAGCTGGCACATACTCTTCTGGAAAAACCACATAAGGTTGCCACTGCGGATCAGCCAGCAGCGCCAGAATGGCTGGATCCACTTCAGTGCGCGACCAAGTAAAGGCAAAAGTATCTGGCACTACATCAGCAATCAGCCAGCCGGTATTGGTTGGCTTCAAAGGTTCGGCATCGTACATCAATAAACAGACCGCGCTCTGCGCATCAACGTCTGGCTGCCAAGCACACATACAATACTCAAGGCTCACACGGCAGCGCTGGCAACGCACTAACAGTGCGCCACGGGCGATAAAAGGTCGTTTACTGCGCGCCAAGCGTTGTTCTCGCAAACGCGATACTGCGTGCGGCATAGTCCATACTCAGTAAAAAACCGCTAGTTTAACAGATTTTTCTGACGGCCTTAGCAAAGCCACTGACGGCAGGCAATGGCCCGCTACACGACCAATTAGGCTTGCTCTAAACGCACTGGCATTGATATAAATCAGCACTAGACTGTGTAGCACTGGCATAGTCCCGCCCTCTTCTGACAAGTGAGTGTATTATGCGTCGCGAACCTATTGTTTTATTTGATAACGGCAATCACCAATGCCTAATGTTTGATGATTTAGTCACTGGTGACGGCATTCAATCGAATCAGTTTTTAATTACTGATAATGGCCAGTCTTTACTGCTCGATCCCGGCGGTGACTTAACCTATACACCGCTCTCGCTAGAGTTATCAAAACGCATCACTCTGCAAAATCTGACCTATATTTTCGCCTCACACCAAGACCCAGATATTATTGCGGCACTGGACAAGTGGCTACTACACACGAAAGCCAAAGTCATTACCTCAAAATTATGGGCACGTTTTTTACCGCACCTCACTGCCGGTTACTTAACCGTCAACCATGGTATTTCTACCAGCGAGCGTGTAATCGCGGTACCTGATGAGGGCGCTGTATTTACGCTTGGGCAAAGTAAGCTCAAAGTGATTCCGGCGCACTTTTTACATTCCGTGGGCAACTTCCAACTCTACGACCCCACCAGTAAAATTTTATTCTCTGGCGATATGGGCGCTTCACTGCTGGATGACGCGCAACCTGTAGTCAGTTTCGCTGAGCATATTCCCTCCATGGAGGGTTTTCACCGCCGTTATATGGTGAGTAAAAAAGTCACCCACCTGTGGGCCAATATGGTCCGACAGATGGATGTTGAAATGATTGTGCCGCAGCATGGACGCCCATTTAAAGGCAAAGAAATGATCAACGCTTTTTTAAACTGGGTCGAAAGTTTTGATTGCGGTATTGATGTATTGGAACAGCAACATTACCGCGAGCCTAAATAAAGCAACTGTTCTGCGCGCCAGCACGGCATACATTGTCGCTTGCTTCAGACTGGCACTGCAGCAGCTACAGGTACAAACAACAACGCAGCCCTATGGCTGCGCTGTGGTTTCACTAAGGTGATAGGGTTTGTTTATTTAAAGACAATCTCATCGTCTTCCACCTGTGCCTCAATGGTGTGACCTGGCTCAAACTCGCCAGCCAGAATCTGTTGCGCCAGCGGGTTTTCAATCCAGCGCTGAATGGCGCGCTTGAGTGGACGTGCCCCATAAACTGGGTCGTAACCTTCCGCCACCAGCTTCTCGAGAGCCTCAGCGGTTAACTCAAAGCTGAGTTCACGCTCGACTAAACGCTCACGTAAACGGCTCAACTGAATATCAGCAATACCAGCAATTTGCTCAGTACCCAGCGGTTCAAAGATCACCAGCTCATCAATACGGTTAATAAACTCAGGACGGAAGTGTGTACCCACCGCATCCATCACCGCCGCACGCTGTGCTTCACGATCGCCCATCAGCTCTTGAATTTGCGTCGAGCCTAAGTTCGAGGTCATCACTACCACGGTATTACGAAAATCCACCGTACGACCGTGGCTGTCAGTTAAGCGACCGTCATCCAGCACCTGCAGTAAGACGTTAAACACATCTGGGTGAGCTTTTTCCACTTCATCCATCAGGACCACTGAATAGGGTTTGCGGCGTACCGCTTCGGTTAAATAACCGCCCTCTTCATAACCAACATAACCTGGGGGCGCACCAATTAAGCGTGCCACCGAGTGTTTCTCCATAAACTCGGACATATCAATGCGAATTAAGGCATCTTCAGTGTCAAACAAGAACTCTGCCAGCGCCTTACACAGCTCAGTTTTACCCACACCGGTTGGCCCTAAGAACAAGAAGGAACCACTGGGGCGATCCGGATCGGACAAACCGGCCCGTGAACGGCGCACCGCATTGGATACTGCTGTCACCGCTTCATTCTGGCCAATCACTCGGGTATGCAGCAGCTCTTCCATTTTCAGCAGTTTATCGCGCTCACCTTCAAGCATTTTCGAGACCGGAATCCCAGTCCACTTCGAGACCACATCGGCAATTTCTTCATCGGTAACCTTATTGCGCAACAGCTGATTTTCTACCTTGCTGTTTTGGTCAACCATTTCTAGGCTGCGCTCTAAATCGGGGATCACCCCATACTGTAATTCTGCAGTACGGTTGAGATCACCTTTGCGGCGCGCCAGCTCCATTTCCTGACGGGCTTGCTCGATCTTTTGCTGCAACTGTGCCGAACCCTGTACTTCCGACTTTTCCGACTTCCAGATTTCTTCTAAGTCAGCATACTCGCGCTCTAGCTCAGTAATTTCTTCTTTAAGCTTTTCTAAACGCTTCAAGGTGGCAGCATCGTCTTCTTTCTTCAGTGCTTCACGTTCAATTTTCAACTGAATCAAACGGCGCTCTAAACGGTCCAAGGCCTCTGGTTTAGAGTCAATCTCCATCCGGATCATACTGGCCGCTTCATCAATTAAGTCGATGGCCTTATCCGGCAGCTGACGATCAGTAATGTAGCGGTGCGACAGCTTCGCCGCAGCGATAATCGCGCCATCGGTAATCGTCACCCCGTGGTGCACCTCGTAACGCTCTTTCAGGCCACGCAAGATAGCAATGGTGTCTTCTTCTGATGGCTCATCCACCTGTACTTTTTGGAAACGACGCTCTAAAGCAGCATCTTTTTCAATGTATTGGCGATACTCATCTAGGGTGGTCGCACCCACACAGTGCAATTCACCCCGTGCTAACGCAGGTTTAAGCATATTACCGGCATCCATCGCGCCTTCGCCTTTACCAGCCCCGACCATGGTATGCAGCTCATCAATAAATAAAATGACTTGGCCGTCTTGCTTGGCCACTTCATTGAGCAAGTCTTTCAGGCGCTCTTCAAACTCACCACGGTACTTAGCACCGGCAATCAGCGCCCCCATATCCAGCGAGAGCAGACGCTTGCTTTTTAAACCGTCCGGCACTTCGCCGTTGATAATGCGCTGAGCCAAACCCTCAGCAATGGCAGTTTTACCCACCCCTGGCTCACCAATTAAGACTGGGTTATTTTTGGTACGACGCTGTAATACTTGGATGGTGCGGCGGATTTCTTCATCACGACCAATCACCGGATCCAGCTTGCCATCTTCGGCACGCTTGGTTAAATCAATGGTGTACTTATCCAAAGCTTGGCGTGATTGCTCAGCATTGGGATCATCCACGCTGTCACCTCCGCGCAAGTTGTTGATAGCGTTTTCCAAGGACTGACGCGTAACGCCCTGCGCCAATAGAATTTTACCCAAGGTGGTATTGGCATCCATGGCGGCTAACAACACCACCTCACTGGAAATATACTGGTCACCTTTTTGCTGCGATAAACGGTCGGCCTGATTGAGCAAACGTGCTAAATCTTGCGACATAGTCATATCGCCAGTGGGGTTTTGCAGCTTGCCCAACTGATCTAAAGCTTGATCCAACGCTGCACGCAGACTTTTTAGATCAAAACCCACCTGCATCAGCAAGGGCCGAATGGCACCGCCTTGTTGATCCAGCAGAGCCAAGATTAAATGCAGCGGTTCGATTGCTGCATTATCGTGGCCAATGGCCAATGATTGAGCATCGGACAGTGCCAGCTGTAGCTGACTGGTAAAACGATCAATACGCATAATAGCTATTCCTTATAGTCAATATGGTGAGTCGGTTTATCAACAACATACAACCAACCTACACTCACTCTCATGCTTTATATAATGTGGCCAATTGAGCAAATTTCAAGCATTTGGCAATCACTTTCTGCGCCGTTTAAAAACAATACCAAAACCGTAAGTTTTTAAGTTAATCACGCAAGCCTAAAATACCCTTTAAAAATGTAGACCAGCAGGTCACAACAGCACTATACATTAGTAGCAACCTGACTCACCAATAGCTCAGCCAGTCACCGAGAAATTCCGTAAGTCATTGTTTTAAAGCCTCTATTAATTAAGCCACACAACCCCATACCAAAGTCCAGTCTTCCGCTTTACTTGAAAAAAAGGATAGTAGTAACTGAATATTTCTCGCCAATGAGAACTATCCATAATTCTAAATACAATAAGTGGAGAGCAGTTGTTATGACTGAATCTAAAGAAGAAAGAAACAAGGCGTATTGGGCTGCAAACTTGCGGCTTATCACAATCATCCTCTGTATCTGGGCCACCGTATCTTATGGTTTCGGAATGCTACTGCGTCCCTACCTAATGAGCTTTACCGTTGGTGGAGCAGACTTAGGCTTTTGGTTTGCTCAGCAAGGTTCAATTTATACCTTTGTTTGTTTGATCTTTTTCTATGCTTGGAGAATGAACAAACTGGACAAAAAATTCGGCCTGGAGGAGTAAACCATGAGTCAATTCTGGGTCAATATGCTTTTTGTCGCCGGCTCCTTCGGTATCTATACTTGGATTGCAATTTGGGCACGTGCTAAATCCACTCGCGAGTTCTATATCGCTGGTGGTGAAGTGCACCCAGTGCTTAACGGTATGGCGACGGCGGCGGACTGGTTGTCGGCGGCATCCTTTATCTCGGTTGCCGGTTTGATTTCAGTCGGTTACGTCAACTCATCCTTTATTCTTGGTTGGACCGGTGGTTATGTACTGTTAGCCACTTTGCTGGCCCCTTACCTACGCCGCTTCGGCAAATACACGGTGCCCGATTTCGTTGGCTCACGTTACGATAGTAAGGCTGCACGCCTTGTTGCGGTAGTGTGCTTGCTGATGATTTCACTGACCTACGTAATTGGTCAGATGACCGGTGCTGGTGTGGCATTCTCACGCTTCTTAGAGGTGAGCAGTACCACAGGCTTAATTATCTCTGCAGTGGTGGTGTTCGCCTATGCGGTTTTAGGCGGCATGAAAGGGGTGACCTACACCCAAGTGGCCCAATATGTGGTACTTATTCTGGCCTTCACTATTCCTGCGATCTACCTGTCTTTACAGATGACCGGGCACTTCTTACCGCAAGTGGGCTTTGTTAGCGAAATTGCTAACTCCGACCAGTACTTGCTGCACAAGCTCAATGAAGTAGTCAGTCAGCTTGGCTTCCACGACTACACTGCTGACGTGAAAAACAAATGGAATATGTTCCTCTTTACCTTAACCTTAATGGTGGGTACCGCAGGTTTACCACACGTTATCATTCGCTTCTTCACCGTACCGAAAATCTCTGACGCACGCTGGTCAGCAGGTTGGGCGTTGGTGTTTATTGCCTTGTTCTACACCACGGCACCACCACTGGCAGGCATGGCGCGTTTGAACTTGCTGGATGTGCTTTACCCAGAAGGCACGCAAAACGAGCCAATAGCTTATGACGAGCGCCCTGAGTGGTTTAAAAAGTGGGAACACACCGGTTTGCTATCGTTTGATGACAAAAACCATGATGGCTACATTCAGTACTACAATGATAAAAACACCGAGTTTGATAACACTGTCGCCGCTGAGCGGGGTTGGAAAGGTAACGAACTGACAATCAACAATGATATTCTAGTTTTGGCCTTACCAGAAATTGATAATATGCCAAGCTGGATCATTGGTCTGATGGCTGCAGGGGGTATCGCGGCAGCACTGTCCACCGCCTCCGGCTTGCTCTTGGCAATTTCCTCGGCAGTGAGTCATGACTTAATTAAAAATACACTCTATCCAAACATCTCCGATAAAGCAGAAATGCTCGCGGCGCGAATATCCATGGTGGGGGCAATTACCATTGCCACTTGGCTGGGGATTAATCCGCCTGGGTTTGCTGCGCAAACGGTGGCGCTAGCGTTCGGGATGGCGGCTTCGTCCATCTTCCCGGCGCTGATTATGGGTATTTTCTTCAAGCGAATTAACGCTAAAGGAGCGGTTGCTGGGATGAGCGTGGGTGCTCTGTTCACCATTGGCTATATCTTTATGTACCTGGGTTGGTTCTTTATTCCAGGCACCAACAACTTCCCGAACACACCTGAGTTCTGGATCCTTGGCATCTCACCGCTATCAATCGGTTGTATTGGTGCGCTGATTAACTTCATCGTCGCTATCGCGGTATCCTATGCGACAGAAGAGCCTTCTGCAGAGATCCAAAAAATGGTGGAAAGTGTCCGTTATCCGTAACGCGTTGCTCTACACTCTGACTATGTAGCTTAGGCTACTTATCGCAAAGAGGGCTGTCTTTAGGCGGCCCTCTTTCACTTAAGAGTACTGTGTATGATTTGGCATTTACTTGCAGTTTTTATCATTGGTTTGTGCGTTGGCGCCTTTGCTTTTCTTCTTAGAAAGGTCAGCCGCAACAGGCTACCCTCGTGGCTTGTGCCAGTTTGTGCTGGCTTAGGCATGCTCGGCTACTTAGCCTATTACGATTACACTTGGTTTGAATTTAAAAGCAGTCAATTGCCCGCTGAAACAGTGGTTATTGAGCAAGAGCGTAGCAATCATTTTTTCCGCCCATGGAGCTATGTGCTACCGGCGGTTTCTTCTTTCGCTGTCATAGATAACAAGGTGAGAAAAAGCCAGCAACAAGGCGAAACACTGGTGGAATATATCCGTTATGAGTTTATTAACGACTACACCGAGCGCTTAGAGACCCAGCCCTATGTGCTTAACTGTGCAACAGCGCAGCAACTGGCTATCCCCCAGAGCGATAGCACTAGCAGCATTCAAGTAGAATCTATTGCTCGAGACAGCCTGCTCTACAAGCAACTGTGTCATTAATATCAAAGTATTATCCGCGGCAACTGAGCAACTCCAGTTAGAGGCTCAAGCGTCCTGCTCGGGACTTAGCCGCCGACAAATTATGCGCCAGCAAAGTTTGCTGGTGATGGGCGTGGCAGAGGGCAATGGCTAGCGCATCTGAAGCATCAATTTGTGGTTTCTTGGTCAGCTTCAGGAGGTGCATAACCATCATTTGCACCTGTTCTTTAGCTGCTCGACCGCTGCCTACAATGGCTGATTTCACCTGCGTAGCACTGTATTCAGACACCCCAAGCCCTGCTTGAGTACCGGCCACAATTGCCACGCCACGGGCCTGCCCTAATTTAAGCGCAGAGTCCGCATTACGCGCCATAAACACCTGCTCAATGCCCATAGTATCGGGCTGATAGGTTTGAATAATTTCACTGACCCCAGCAAACACCGCATTTAAGCGCTCAGCCAGCTCACCTGTGCCGGTGCGAATACAACCAGAGGCCACGTACTCACAGACTCGGCCATTGTCACGAATAAGGCCGTAACCGGTAATTCGCGAGCCTGGGTCTATGCCCAAAATAAGTGTCATTGCAATGATCCTTGCTTATTGTGCTGACCCCGGCAAGGTAACAACGCCTAAAGCCAACAGATAAAAAAACCCCTGGGCTTGCCAAGCAAACAACCAGAGGTTTATCGGTGCAGCACCGCTGTTTAAAGCTTACAGCTGCTCCATAATCTCATCAGAAATTTCCGCATTGGAATAGACGTTCTGTACATCGTCTAAATCTTCTAAGACATCAATCAAACGCATGACTTTTTCTGCACCGTCTAAATCCAGCTCAGTGGTCATGGTTGGAATCATGGTGACCTCGGCCTGCTCCGCGGCAAAACCTGCTGCGGTTAAAGCTTCACTGACGCTGATAAAATCAGCAAAAGTGGTCAACACTTCCACCGAACCGTCATCCTGTGTTTCGATATCCTCAGCGCCAGCTTCTAAGGCTGCATCCATCAAAGCTTCTTCATCCACTCCCGGCGCATACAAAATCTGGCCTTTGCGCTCAAACAAGTACGCTACAGAACCATCAGTACCGAGGTTGCCGCCATACTTGTTAAAGGCGTGTCGAATTTCAGCGGCAGTACGGTTACGGTTATCGGTCATTGCTTCAACAAAGACGGCCACACCATTGGGTGCATAACCTTCGTACACCAACTCTTCAACGTTATCACCATCATTGGAGCCAACCCCACGGGCAATGGCGCGATCAATGGTATCGCGGGTCATGTTGGCGCCAAGCGCTTTATCCACGGCCAAACGCAAACGCGGGTTATCGGCAACAACACCGCCGCCCTGCTTGGCAGCAACGGTCAACTCGCGAATTAACTTGGTGAAAATTTTGCCGCGCTTATTATCTTGACGCTCTTTGCGGTGCTTGATGTTTGCCCACTTGGAATGCCCAGCCATAACAACTCCCGTTTCTATGTCTTTACTGTGGTAACTAGCAACTGCGGTGTGTAGATTTTACGGCGCTGCTCAGCAACGCTGTAAACACGGCAGCCTTCCTCTATTTTTATTCAGCCTTCGGCTGCTCACGCAAGCGGATATGTAAATCACGCAGCGCCGTATTATCAACAGTGCCCGGTGCTTGCGTCATCACACAGGCAGCGCTTTGCGTTTTCGGGAAAGCAATGACTTCGCGAATGGATTGTGCACCGGTCATCAGCATCACTAAACGGTCTAATCCAAAGGCCAAACCGCCGTGTGGTGGCGCACCGTACTTGAGTGCATCGAGCAAGAAGCCAAACTTCTCTTGCTGTTCAGCTTCATCAATGCCGAGAATTTCAAATACAGTTTGCTGCATGCTGCGATCATGAATACGGATCGAACCACCGCCCAACTCTGTACCGTTAAGCACCATATCATAGGCTCTGGACAGCGCAGTGCCTGGGTTGGCACGCAGTTCTTCAGCTGAGCACTTGGGTGCTGTAAACGGGTGGTGGATCGCAGTGAGCGAGCCATCTTCGTTATTTTCAAACATGGGGAAATCAACCACCCACAGCGGTGCCCACTCGCAGGTCAGTAAGTCTAAGTCATGGCCTAAACGAATCCGTAATGCGCCTAAAGCATCGCTAACAATCTGTGCTTTATCCGCGCCAAAGAAGACGATATCGCCATCCACTGCACCAACACGATCCAGAATCGTATTGAGGTTCTCTTCTGGAATAAATTTAACAATCGGTGACTGTAAACCTTCCGCACCTTTAGCGCGCTCATTGACTTTGATGTACGCCAAACCACGTGCGCCGTAGTTGCTCACATACTTGGTGTATTCATCAATTTTACCCCGTGGCATGCTGCCCTGACCGGGTACACGCAACGCAGCGACACGACCTTTAGGATCATTGGCAGGACCACTAAACACTTTAAAATCAACTTCAGTGAGCTGATCAGCAATGTCCACCAGCTCCAACGGAATACGCAAGTCGGGCTTATCGGAACCGAAGCGACGCATCGCTTCTTCATACGGCATATGTGGGAACTCAGCGAACTCCACATCCAGCACATCTTTAAACAACTGACGCACCATGGTTTCAGTGACGGACATAATATCCGCCTCATCCATAAAGCTGGTTTCGATGTCAATCTGGGTAAACTCTGGCTGACGATCAGCACGCAAGTCTTCATCACGGAAGCACTTAGCGATTTGGTAGTAACGGTCAACCCCAGCCACCATCAATAATTGCTTAAACAGCTGCGGTGATTGCGGCAATGCAAAGAAACTGCCGGGATGAGTACGGCTGGGCACTAAATAGTCCCGTGCACCTTCTGGCGTAGCACGGGTTAAAATTGGCGTTTCCACGTCCAAGAAGCCATTGTCATCTAAATAGCGACGAATGCTGGTGGTGACCCGTGAACGCAGTTTTAACTTAGCGGCCATTTCTGGACGGCGCAGGTCAATAAAGCGGTAGCGCAAGCGCGTTTCTTCACCCACATCCGAATGCTCATGCAAGGGGAAAGGTGTGGTTTCCGCTTGGTTTAACACTTCTAAATCGCTGGCAATCACTTCAATAGCGCCGCTGGGCATATTGGGATTGACTGCGCCATCTGGGCGCGGATTGACCACACCGGTAACTTTGACTACATATTCGCTACGCACACGGTCAGCGGTGGCAAACACTGCGGCTTGTTCAGGATTAAAAACCACTTGAGCAAGGCCTTCACGATCACGGATATCAAGGAAAATAACTCCACCGTGGTCACGACGACGGTGTACCCAACCGCAAAGAGTAACGGTTTGCCCGTTAAGGGATTCGTTTAAGTGTCCGCAATAGTGGCTGCGCATCATGATGGTGTTCGCTTCCTAGAAAATGTGAAATAACCGACACCCGACTTACCCCAGCGCTCAAGTCAAACAGCACTGCCGCGCAGGTATCGCGAAAACCCTGATTATATAGCCTAACAGCGCTGACGGCTATGTTCTGTCAAAGCACAACGCCACACGGCCAAAAATAAGCCTTACCTTTGCTAATCTGAGTCAACTTTTCAGCACTGCTAGCAGAGCGATGTGCGCTAATTCACGCTCTAGAACCCGGTAGCGACTTTAGTTGTTTGAGTCATGGCGGTGTTTGCTGTTTAATAAGCAAATAGTGGTTGTGGTTTTTATCCACAGCTACTTGGACACGACAGCAGCACTGCTCCATTTGAGTGTTGTACTTGTAGTCGGTCTTCTTATTTATTGTGATTCTTATCAAGGTGAGTCCATTGCGTATGTTAAAAATTATCCACTTAATCGTCGGTGCTAGCGCCCTCCTCCTTTCGCTTGCTCTGGCGAGTTCCAACTCAGAAGCAGCGTTATTACTGAGTTCTTTTGCTGCCGCCAACTTATTAATCGCCCCCATTTTACCCGCTTGGGCGCGTGGTGGTCGTCGTCAGTTACAAGGTTTAGTCTCAGCTTTAATCGTTTTAGCCACTGCCATGCAAGCCGTTTTCATGCTGGTGGGCGACGGGCAAGTAGCTAACCAAAGCTTAAGCTTATTTACCCTCATTGCGGCTGTGGTACTTCATTTAGCTTTGAACCTGCGCAAAGTGAGCACCAAAAGTGCGCCTCTATCGCAAGATCTCAGCGACCGCGAAACGGGAACGGTTAAATGGTTTAACACCTCAAAAGGTTTTGGTTTTATTTCCCGCGATTCTGGTGATGATATTTTTGTTCACTTCCGCGCCATTCGTGGTGAAGGCCACCGCGTCTTAGTGGAAGGTCAGCGGGTTGAGTTTACCGTGATGGATCGTGAAAAAGGTTTACAGGCAGAAGATGTGATTGCTGCTCTACCTGATGAGCGCAACTAAGTCGGTACTCAGTAAAAAGAAGGTCTGCATATGCAGGCCTTTTTTTATGCCCAGAGATGAGTCTTAACCCTAGAGTGAAGCGTATTTCTGGGCAGAGCTGCAGCAGCAACAGGCAAAAAAATACCCGCATTAGCGCGGGTATTTCTCGCAACGCAATTGCATCAGCCTATTACGGGTATAAACCACGCAACTCGCGGGTTTCCAGAATACGCGTGCAGGCAGTAATAAAGGCCGCAGTCCGTAGGGACACTTCATGCTCTGCTGCTGTTGCAGTCAGGGCGTGATACGCATCCAGCATAATTTTCTCTAGACGCTCATTAATTTCTTCCACAGTCCAGTAGAAGCTTGATGAGTTCTGTACCCATTCAAAGTAGCTGACAGTCACACCACCGGCATTGGCCAATACATCTGGCACAATCACAATACCTTTAGCAGTCATAATATCATCCGCTTCAGGTGTGGTTGGACCATTGGCACCCTCAACAATAATACGAGCCTGCACAGTGTCGGCATTGTGCTTAGTGATCTGTCCTTCTAAAGCAGCAGGAATCAGAATATCTGTTTCGATGGCCCAGAACTCATCCGCCGCAATGGCTGTAGTGTTGGCTGCGCCACCCACACCACCGGTTTGCTTAACATGGGCCAGCAAGGCTTCCACATCCAAACCGTTAGGATCTGCGATGGTGCCGGTGTGGTCTTGTACTGCAACAATTTTCGCGCCCACTTCCGAGAAGAGTCGAGCTGCCGTACCGCCCACATTACCAAAACCCTGAATACTGACTCGTGCACCAGTTAAGTTAATGCCTGCATCTTTAGCGGCTGCCACACCAACAATAAATACACCGCGGCCCGTTGCTTCAACACGACCTAAGCTGCCACCTAAAGGAATTGGCTTCCCGGTGACAATGCCAGGCTGCGTGGTCCCAGCATGCATTGAATAGGTATCCATCATCCACGCCATAGTTTGCGCGTTGGTGTTGACGTCAGGGCCTGGAATGTCTTTATTGACGCCAATAATCGAACTGATTTCATTGGTGTAACGACGGGTGATGCGCTCAACTTCGCCCGCAGAGTACTTGCGCGGATCAACTCGGATCCCGCCTTTAGCGCCGCCAAATGGCAGCCCAACTACGGCAGTTTTAACTGACATCCACGCCGATAAAGCCATGACTTCAGATAGAGTCACGTCCTGGTGGTAGCGTACGCCACCTTTACCTGGGCCACGGTTGAGGCTGTGCTGCACACGGTAACCTTCAAAGTGGGCAATGCTGCCATCATCTAAACGCACTGGCACATCAACGATTAAGCTGCGCTCTGGGTGCTTTAAAGTATCGAGCCACTTTCCTAAGTCACCTAAATACGGGGCAACTCGATCGACCTGCTCGAGGAAAATAGCCCAAGGGCCTGGGTTCTCAGAATCTAAATACGAAGGCAAATTTTGGGTTATTGTTTTTGGCATGGTTAAAACCTTGGTCATTAAAAGTGTAAGCCGCAAGCTAAATTGTGGCCGCGCAAAACGGTGCATTTTAACGGATTACAACGCGACTGACTCGTCACAAAGAACTATTTTTTCAAAATAGCGGGCATAAAATGACAAAAAAAGCCCTGTAAGCCCCATTATAATTGGACATGGTTGGCTATTTAAATATTCGCAAAAAAACCACGCAAATGCCTAATCCGCTGTAATTAATGCCTCTTCTGAGCTGTTTTATGCCCAATTAACAGGCTAGTATCGCCTTATCAACACAGAAAAATCCGCTTTTAATGCCTATAAACCTCTACAAAAAACAGGGTTTTTGCGATGTCTACTTATGATGTTTTTCCTTATCTAAACTTACTTCACGAACAAGGCGGTTCGGATATGTATTTTAGTGTAGGCGCTATTCCCCAAGTTAAGGTAGAGGGCATCTCGCGCACCATTGGTAAACAAGCCTTGCCACCGTCATCGGTGCAAACCATGGCCTATCAACTGATGACACAAAAACAAATTGCTGATTTTGAACGTGATCTAGAAATGAACTTAGCCGTTGGAGTACAAGGCTCGGGACGCTTTCGGGTGAACGTGTTTTATCAGCGTGGCGAAGTATCCATGGTGGTGCGGCATATTAAAAATACTATTCCAGATTTTAGTGCACTGGGCTTGCCTATTATGCTGGAGCGTTTAGCCATGCTCAGTCGCGGCCTTATTCTCGTGACTGGCGCTGCTGGCTCAGGCAAATCAACCACCTTGGCAGCCATGCTGGACTACCGCAACACCCATGCTGGCGGCCATATTTTATGCATTGAAGACCCCATTGAGTTTCTGCACACGCATAAACAATCTGTAGTCAATCAACGGGAAGTAGGCTTAGACACCCACAGCTTTGCCTCTGCCTTACATAACGCCTTACGGGAGGCGCCAGATGTAATTATGATCGGTGAGATTCGCGATTTGGACACCATGCAACATGCCCTGCACTACTCAGAAACTGGGCACTTATGCATTGCCACCTTGCACGCCACCAGCACCAGTCATGCTTTAGAGCGCATTGCCCGTTTTTTTCCAGAAGACGCCCGCCGTCAGGTCTTAGCCGATGTCTCTCAAAACTTAGTGGCTATTATTGGCCAGCGCTTAATTCCCGGCATTGAGCAAAAACGCGTGGTCGCAACCGAGCTGATGCTCGGCACCCCGTATATCAAAGATTTAATTCAGCGCGATCAATTAGACGAACTCAAAAGCGCCATTGCCCGCTCGCAGGAACAAGGCTTGCAGACCTTTGACCAAGAGTTATTTAAGCTCTTTAGTACAGGGCGCATCAGTCTCGAAGAAGCCTTGAAGTTTGCTGACTCGCGCACTGACCTAACCTTAAAAATCAAACTAGACCGTGGCTTTAATGACGAGGTATCTGATACCTTGGGCATCACATAGGTCGCTTTGTGACTTTAAGCAACAAAGCCAGTCATGCTATCTACAAGAACAATCCAAGCGGAGCATTTAATGAACGATTCTCAACAGTTGTTTCAGCCCTTTGAACTGGGTGCTTTAACCATTCCAACCCGTATTGTCATGGCCCCCATGACCCGTGCCTTTTCACCGGGCGGTGTCCCCAATGCAAAAGTGGTTGAGTATTATCGCAAGCGCGCAGCGGCTGGCGTGGGCTTAATCATTACCGAGGGCACCACAGTCAATCACTGCGCCTCCAATGGCTACCCGAATGTGCCACGCTTTTATGGCGAAGATGCACTAAATGGCTGGAAACAAGTGGTCGATGCTGTGCATGGCGCCGGCGGAACCATTATGCCGCAACTCTGGCACGTGGGAAATGTGCGTCGCCTCGGTACTGAACCCGATGGCACCGTCCCCGGTTACGGCCCCATGGAAAAATTCAAAGACAGTAAGAAGATTGTCCATGGCATGACGCAAAGCGACATTGACGAAGTGGTTGCAGCGTTTGCCCAGGCAGCCAAAGATGCTAAAGAAATTGGCATGGACGGCGTAGAAATTCACGGTGCCCATGGTTACCTCATTGACCAGTTCTTCTGGGAAGGCAGCAACCAGCGTACTGATCATTACGGTGGTAGCATGGCCAATCGCGGCCGCTTTGCTGTAGAAATTATCCAAGCCGTTCGTGCTGCCGTGGGACCTGAGTTTCCTATTGTATTTCGATTCTCACAGTGGAAGCAGCAAGATTACACCGCACGCTTGGCACAGAGTCCTGATGAATTAAAAGAGTTTCTACAACCTTTAGTGGATGCTGGCGTGGATATTTTCCACTGCTCCACTCGCCGCTTCTGGGAGCCTGAGTTTGCTGGTTCTGAACTCAATCTAGCTGGCTGGACACGTAAACTGACCGGCAAGCCCACCATTACTGTTGGCAGTGTTGGTTTAGATGGTAGCGAGTTCACTAGCTTTATGACCAACACCACTGAAATTGCTCAGCCGGCCAGTCTCGATGGCTTACTAAGCCGCTTTGCGGCACAAGAGTTTGACTTGGTGGCAGTGGGTCGTGCGTTACTGGTAGACCCTGATTGGGCCGCTAAAGTGCGCGACGGCAAGCAAGAAGACATCCTACCCTTTAGTCGCAGTGCCTTAGGCAGCCTTTCTTAAGGTCTAAGTAAACTGCTTTGGCTGTGCGTCACTGACTACGCACAGCCAAACACTTCAATACAGATAGCAAAATTACTCGTCAGCCCCTTCCCGGTCACGGTAACCCAGCAAGTACAGAATGCCGTCTAAACCTAAGGTTGAAATTGCTTGGCGCGCTGATTTTTTCACCATCGGCTTGGCCCGAAAAGCCACACCTAATCCGGCTAAACCCAGCATCGGCAAATCATTTGCACCATCACCCACAGCTATAGTTTGCTCTAAGCGGAGTCCTTCTTGCGCGGTCAATTCACGGAGCAAGTCTGCTTTACGCTGCGCATCCACAATAGGCTCAATGGCTCGGCCAGTGAGCTTGCCATCCACAATTTCCAGCTCGTTAGCATACACATAATCAATGCCTAAACGCTCTTGCAACTGCTTAGCAAAGTACGTGAAGCCGCCAGATAAGATAGCTGTTTTGTAACCTAAGCGTTTCAACTCAGCAAACAGCATTTCAGCACCTTCGGTCAGGCGTAGCGATGCACCAATATCTTCCAGCACATCTTCTGACAAGCCGGCCAGCAGCGCTAAGCGCTCTTTAAAGCTTTCTTTAAAATCCAATTCGCCTTGCATGGCTCGCTCAGTAATTGCCGCCACTTGCTCACCAACGCCTGCTGCTTTAGCCAACTCGTCAATGACTTCAGCCTCAATCAGAGTGGAGTCCATATCAAACACCGCGAGGCGGCGATTGCGACGAAAGACTGTATCGCGCTGGAAGGCAATGTCTACATTCAGCTCTTGCGCAACACTTAAGAAATCTGCACGTAAAGCAGCAGCATCCGCTGGCTCACCACGCACGGAAAACTCTATGCAGCCCTTGCCTTGGCTTTCTGGGGTATCCAACGGCATGCGACCTGACAAGCGATCAATGTGATCAATATTTAAGCCATACTGCGCGGTAATCGCGCTAACCCGCTGTATTTGCTCAGCTGTCACTCGCCGTGTCAGCAACGTCACTATGTAGCGTGTTTTACCTTGGCCAGCCACCCACTGCTGGTAGTCTTCTTCTGATACAGGGGTAAAACGCACCTGTTGATTGAGCTTATAACCAGTAAAGAGCACATCTTTGAGTACCGCTGAGGCATGTTCCGTGCTGGGTATCTCAACCAAAATCCCAAAAGACAGGGTGTTATGAATAACCGCTTGGCCAATATCTAAAATATTCACACCACTGTGCGACAACACGCCCATAATGGCGGCGGTTAACCCCGGACGGTCTTCACCTGTGATGTTAATCAGGACAATTTCGCGCACGGTGCTTTCTCCGCAGATAAAAAAGAGTCATTCTAGCCATTTAATCGCGCTACTGGCAGTCCTTTTGCTTGTTCTATGTTTTACGCCCGTTATACTTTACTGATCTGTAGTTGCTAATGGCCACTTACAGCTGTTTTTCTTGCGTATCATTTCTGCTCACCTGCGTCTTTATTTTGGAAAATCTTGTCTATGTCGCATGCTTCTGCACAACCTCGAGGCGCCAGTATCACTTCACGTATCACCGGCTCTGTCTTACTCACTATTAGCATCTGCCTGTTGACCTTCGCTTGGGTCATGCATACCCAGCTGCAATGGTCGGTGCAACAGCAAGCCAATGCTTTAGCGCAAACCTTGCTGCAGCAAACCCGCAGTGCAACGGAAAGTGCGTTATCCGCTGATGACACTTTAAGTGTGGCAGTGCTGCTACGCGAGCTGGTCGAAAACCCCTATGTATCCCACGCAGCGTTATACAGCGTAGATAACCGCATTATTGCTGAAGCCGGCAAACGTCCGAAAGCCACCCGCAGCAGCGGTTTTTATTCTCAGCAGCTGACGTTTCAAGATGTGGTGGTTGGCTCCTTGCACCTGCATATTGATACCCGCAAGCTGCAAGAACCCCTTACCACCAGCCTGCAAACCATGGCTGTGCTGGGGGTAATTCTTTTGATTCTGGCGGCGTTTATTGCAGTCCACCTAGGCCGCTCAGTTGCCCGCCCCTTACAAAGCTTAAGTAATTGGCTGATTAACCCAGCACCACCGGCACCGCACATTAAACGCGGCGATGAGATTGGTTTATTGGCGCGCCAACTCAACCAGTATTTTCTGCAAGACACACAAAATGCGCAGATTCCCACTTTAGAAGACACCCAAGACATAGCACCAGTAGCGACCGATCTCAGCTCCAAGCCAGCCACTGCACTCGATCAGGCTGGCCGCAACGCGGCAGAAAACCTGACGCCGCCACTGCTGCGCGCAACACCTGCGCCAACACACAATGCAGTTTTAGCAGTCGAGCTCGGCAGCATGGAGCAATTGCGCCAACTCCCCCACGAGCGTTTAGCCGAGCTATTGAAGAAGTACCATAATGTTCTGGAGCACTCAGCCAGTCTCTACCATGGCCGCCTGCATACGTTAGCCGATGGCCGCAGCCTCATTGTGTTTAGCTCTGAGCAACCAGACTATCAGCGCAATGCCATGTGTTGTGGGGAGTTACTGCGCGCCTTTGGTCATGCTTTGCAACTGGAAGTGGCGGATAGCGACATTACCTTGCAAGTGCAACTGGGGCTCAGCGCAGGACCGGCAGCCAGTAATGCCTCTCTCGGTGAGCTACTGCTCAGTGACAGCGCACAAACGGCACTGACTCTCAGTCAGCACAGCCGCAACTTACTGCTGTTAAGCAGTGATCTGGCGCAAGACAGCAGCATCAGCACTTATGCGCGAATTCGCCCAGTAGCAAAACCTGAGCACGCCAGTTGCTTAGAGTCGATGCTAAGCCCTTACCCAGCCATGCTGCAAGAACAGCTGCATAACTTACAAGAGCAATATTCAGACTAAAGGCAGCGCCGCAGTGACCAAGCTCTGCGACGCTGGCGAGTCATCAAAAACGGTAGACTTCCACTTCTCGCGCCGGCTCAACCACAGGAATGCTGTTGCTTTCAGTTTTGCTCTTGGGTTGCTGCGTTGCCGCTGGCGCTGCAGGCTTAGAGGTCGCAGTCTTCACCACTGGAGCTGGTAACTCACCGGCTAAGGCTTGCACCAACTGCACAGATAATCGACCAATTAATTCACTTTGCGCCCGCACTTGATCACTTAGAGTGCCATCGTGCTCCTCTTTAAAGTGCACCACACGACTATTGCGCAACACGCCTTTACCGTCTAATAAGCGCCACTGTGCTTCCAGTACCGCCGGCTGCTCCACCCCAGAGTCTAAACGGCTGATATTCAATATCACCTGCGCCTGAGCTTGCATACCAATGCGGTCGGGATACAGGGAAATACGACTTGTACCTAACTCGGCAGAGATTTGCCGCAATAATAACTGGCCAACATCATCTTGCATATTGCCGGCCCAGAGCCCCTCCTGACTCAGCACTAAACTGCCATCGGCTTCACGCTGCATAATGCTTTCACGCTGCAGGTAATCAGCGACCTTTAGCGGCCCCAGCAACACAGTGGTGTTATTGGTTCGGCTGCCAGTCTCAGGCAGCGTTTGCTGCAACTGGTAAAACTGCGCAGGCGGGGCAATACTACAGCCGACCGTACCTAACGCTAAAGCTCCCAGCATGGCCATACTCAATGGCAAGCGTATTAAATGTTTCATATGATCACCGTTTCTTGCCAAATATAATGGATTGCGGATTCTGCTCTATACTTTCTGCCGTACGCTGCAGTGCTTTACTGGCCTGACCTAAATCCTGTAATGACTGCAGTAGCTCATACTGCAACTCTGACTCTGGCCCTAAACTACGGCGCCCATCACTGACCAAACCATCCATTTGCTCTAATGCACCCCGCGCACTTTGTGCTGCTTTGCGTATATCAACCAAGGCTTCTTTAAGCTCGGTACTACCGCTGTGCACATTATCCAACATTTCTGGTAAATGCTGCCGTAATTGACCGCTAATCTTTTCAAAATTGGCTAACGACACACTGATACTGTCGAGGCTGGCTTGGGTTGCAGGTGCCGACACTATTTTCTCAAAGGCAAGCAAGGTTTTATTCGCCGTTTCGAGAGTTTCTTTCAACGGTATTTCTTTCAGGCCATCAACCAAGTCACGCAACACATCAGCAACTTGATCGATGCGCGATGGTACCGTTGGAATCGTTGGCAAGTCGCTCACATGGGGCTCACGCACATAACCTTTTTGACCGGGGAAAAAGTCCAGTGCAACAATAGCCTTACCTGTTAATAAGCTGGGAGTTTGTAATTGCGCGCGCAAACCCCGCTCAACCAAACGCTCAATCGAGCGATCAAAACCACGCTCATCACCTTTAGCACGGGCACTTTCCGCATTAATACGCACGGTAACTGGCATCACCACGTCATTTAAATTGCGGTCATACGATAAATGTATGTGTTGCACAGTGCCGACTTTAACCCCCCGGTAGGTGACATCAGCACCCACATCAAGACCATCTAAAGCACCGGTAAAATAAACCACATACTCCACCGGTCGCGTCAGGAGACTGTCACGGCTGAGGATTAAAATAGCAGCGGCTAATAGCACCACGCCACCCAACAAAAAAGCGCCAATAAAAAACGGCTTACGCGACTCAGTCATTTTGTCACCTCATGTGTTACAGCGTCACCGCGCCGTAAGAAACGCTGCACGACTTCAGGGCCTGACTCCAGCAACTGCGCTACTGGCCCTAAAGCAATTTGTGTATGGGTCTGGTTATCTAAAAACAGACAGGTATCAGCCACTGCATAAATACTGGGTAATTCATGTGTTACCAGAATAATAGTGGCACCTAAGCTATCGCGCAGCTGCAAAATCAGCTCATCCAAAGCCAAGGAGCTCAGTGGATCCAAGCCGGCTGAAGGCTCATCAAAAAACAGCACTTCCGGATCCAAAGCCAAGGCCCGTGCCAGAGCAGCGCGTTTCCGCATACCACCCGAGAGCTCAGACGGATACAACTCATCACAACCGGATAAACCGACTAAGGCTAACTTAATCGCAGCCAGCTCATCTAAGTCGGCTTTATTGAGCTCAGGACGCCAAGTACTTAAAGGCAGGCAAATATTGTCTCTTAGGGTCATACCGCCCCACAGCGCACCGTTCTGATAAAGCACGCCAAAATGCTGCTGCAAGTTTGCTCTTTCGTCAGCATCGCGCAGCCAAAAGTCCTCCCCCTTAAACAGTACTCGGCCCGCTAGCGGTGCTTGCAGGCCAATTAAGTGGCGCAGCAAAGTACTTTTACCGCAGCCACTGCCGCCCATAATGACAAAGACTTCGCCCTTTTTAATACTGAAGTTCAAACTATGCTGAATGACTAAAGAGCCATAGCCAGCATTGAGGTTGTCTGCAACTAAGATTGCGTCATCCATGCTTAAATCCCCAGCTGTGTGCAGATCAGGGTAATCGCCGCGTCACTGATGACCAGCGCCACGATAATACTCACCACCGCATTGGTGGTTGCCTGTCCGACCGCTTGCGCATTGCGGCCACACGATAAGCCGTAATAACAGCCAATCAAACCAATCAAAATAGCAAAGACAACACTTTTAAAAATACCTATTAAAAAATCAGTCAGGCTCAGCATTTCCAGACTTTGATTAATGTATTGCGCCGCTGAAATATCAAACAACCCAGAGCCAATCACAAAACCACCGAAGATACCTAAGGCATCCGCGAATACAGTTAAGATTGGCATACTCACTAACAGCGCCAGCAAACGCGGCACAACTAAAAACTCGAGCGGTGGAAAGCCAAAGGTTTTTAAGGCATCAATTTCCTCATTGGCCTGCATACTCCCTAGCTCCGCGGCATAAGCCGCACCAGTGCGTCCAGCCATAATCACTGCGGTCATTAAAGCGCCCATTTCTCGGGTCATACCAATGGCAACCATATTGGCAATATAAAGCTGTGCACCAAAGGCTTCCAACTGCGCAGCACCCACAAAGGCTAAAATCAAACCAATCAAGCTGGCAATCAAGGCCACAATAGGCAGAGCACCGGGACCGCACTGCTGCAGCGCCATCCAAAAATCAACACTACGCACCCGTGCTTTACCCGCCAGCAAGCGCCCCATGGCCTGCACTACTTCCCCAACGAAAACGCAGGTATTAGTCACCGCCTCGGCAGTGCGCAGGCCACCCAAACCAACCCGTGAAACCCAACCATAGTGCGGTGTTGGTGCTTCTTTAGCTTGAGTAGAAGGGCTGGCGGCCATTTCCAAAAGACGCGCCACACCGTCGGGTAATCCCTGTAAATCCAGTGTCACTTTTTGCTCAGCGGCCAACCGCTGCAAGCGCCGTAATAACGCCAGCAAACTGCTATCCCAAGCGGCAACATCAACTTGAACAGCCAACTGCTCAGGCAAACGACCGCCTTGTTGCCAAGCAGCATTAAGTTCAGGTTTGGGCTGATCTAACGTCCAGCTGCCAGTCACTTGCAAGATGCTTGCGCTACCACTGTGATCCCAGGCCAACGATGGGGCTTTGTTCATCTGCTTATCCTTTAACAACGTCTGAAGCGCGGTCGCTGAGCACTAAATCTCGCACGTATCAGCCATACTTTAAAGCTCAACGTGTAAGGCGTCCACTCGTTGAAAACCTCGTGGCAATTTATTCCCACGCCGTCCACGCTCGCCCTGATAGTGTTCAAGATCAGTGAACTTAAGCGATAAAGTACGCTTACCGGCGACTAAAACCAAGGTGGCTTGCGGTGCCAGAACGGCAAAACCCACCACCCACTCCTCGCGCTTAGCTGCTCGATCCGCTGGAATCCCAATCAGCTTGTTGCCTTTACCACGGCTTAATTGTGGTAAGTCAGCCACCTTAAAGACCAGCAAGCGGCCCTCATTGGTTACCACAGCCAGCCAGTCTTCAGCAAAATCATTGACCACTTGCGGCGGTAACACACGAGCAGCCTTAGGCAAGGTAATCAGGGCCTTGCCGGCTTTGTTTTTACTTTGCATATCGGCACCGGTTACGACAAAACCGTAACCCGCATCGGATACCATCACCATTTGCTGCTCGTCGCTGGGCATCAACACACACTCAAAAGTTGCGCCAGCCGGTGGGCTTAAACGCCCCGATAAAGGCTCGCCATGCCCCCGCGCTGCCGGCAAGGTGTGCGCTGGCAGTGAGTAGCTACGCCCAGCACTGTCAATAAACACCACAAACTGATTAGAGCGTCCTTGCACCGCCTGCTTAAAGCCATCACCGGCCTTATACGATAAGCCCGTCGGATCAAGCTCATGCCCACGACCGCTGCGCACCCAGCCCTGTTCTGACATCACCACAGTGACCGGCTCCGCAGGAACCAAATCGGTTTCTGCTAACGCCCGTGCTTCACCACGCTCAACCAGCGGCGAACGGCGCTCATCGCCGTAGGTTTTAGCGTCGGCCAGTAACTCTTTACGCACTAAGCGCTTAAGCTTCGCCTCACTGCCCAGCAGCGCCTGCAGTTCTGCTTGCTCCTTGGCCAGCTCATCTTGCTCACCACGGATTTTCATCTCTTCTAAACGTGCCAACTGTCGTAAGCGCGTATCTAGGATGTAATCTGCTTGGGTGTCACTGATGCCAAAGCGCTCCATCAATACCGCTTTGGGGTGCTCTTCGTTACGGATAATCTCAATCACTTCATCCAGATTAAGAAAAGCAATCAGCAAGCCTTCTAATAAATGCAGGCGCTTTTCTACGCGATCAAGGCGAAACTGCAAACGCTTGCGTACGGTATCCACCCGAAACACCAGCCACTCCACCAACATGCTGCGCAAGTCTTTAACCTGCGGGCGGCCATCTAAACCAATTACGTTGGTATTGACCCGATAGCTGGACTCCAAATCAGTGGTGGCAAACAAGTGCTGCATCAACTCCGTAGTGGAAACACGGTTTGAGCGAGGAATAATAACAATACGGCACGGGTTTTCATGGTCAGACTCATCGCGCAAGTCCGCTACCATGGGCAGTTTCTTTGCCTGCATTTGTGCAGCGATTTGCTCAATGACTTTAGCGCCGGACACTTGGTGCGGTAGCGCGGTAATCACCACATCACCATCATCCACATGATAAATGGCACGCATGCGCAGCGAGCCACGGCCACTTTGATAAATTTTCAGAATGTCGGCACGTGGGGTAATAATTTCCGCATCGGTTGGGTAGTCTGGCCCCTGAATATGTTCACATACGTCTTCTAAAGTGGACTTGGGCTTATCCAACAACAGCACACAGGCGGCGGCCACTTCACGCAAGTTATGTGGCGGTACATCAGTGGCCATGCCCACGGCAATCCCAGTGGTGCCGTTCAATAATAAGTTTGGCAGGCGCGCGGGAAGCACTGCCGGCTCATTCATGGTGCCGTCAAAGTTGGGAATCCAATCCACAGTACCTTGCCCCAACTCAGTCAGCAGCACTTCTGAATAACGGGCTAAGCGCGCTTCGGTATAGCGCATCGCGGCAAAAGACTTAGGGTCATCGGGTGCACCCCAGTTACCTTGCCCATCCACCAAGGGATAGCGGTAACTGAACGGCTGCGCCATCAGCACCATCGCCTCATAACAGGCGATATCACCGTGCGGGTGATACTTACCCAGCACATCACCCACAGTTCGTGCAGATTTTTTATGCTTGGAGTCGGCATCTAAGTTCAGCTCGCTCATGGCATAAACAATGCGGCGTTGCACCGGCTTTAAGCCATCACCAATATGCGGCAAAGCTCGGTCCATAATCACGTACATGGAGTAGTTTAAGTACGCTTGCTCAGTAAACTCGGCCATTGAGCGGCGCTCAACACCCTCAAGGCTTAAATCATAGGATTGCGTCATGCCCAGCCTCTATCGAATAGGTTTGCGGTAACAACAGTTTCAATGTGCTCAACGTCCTGCATCAGACTTGCACCTCGGCCAGATCGCCCTTACTTTCCAGCCAGTTTTTACGATCACTGGCGCGTTTTTTGGCCAAGAGCATATCCATCAATTCTTGGGTGCCACTGTAGTCGTCGAGGGTCAGCTGCACTAAACGGCGAGTATTGGGATCCATAGTGGTTTCACGCAGTTGCGGCGGATTCATTTCACCCAAGCCTTTAAAGCGTGTCACCTGTGGTTTACCACGTTTTTTCTCAGTTTGAATACGCGCGAGGATACTTTCCAACTCATCTTCATCGAGGGCGTAATGCACTTCTTTACCGATATCCACCCGAAACAGCGGCGGCATCGCCACATAAATATGCCCCGCTTCCACCAAGGGTCTAAAGTGGCGCATAAAGAGTGCACACAACAAGGTGGCAATGTGCAAACCATCGGAGTCGGCATCGGCTAAGATACAAATCTTACCGTAGCGTAACTGACTGATATCCTCAGAGCCTGGATCAACCCCCATGGCCACGGCAATATCGTGCACCTCTTGCGAGCCAAGCACGACACTGCCATCCACTTCCCAAGTGTTGAGGATTTTACCGCGCAGCGGCATGATGGCTTGAAACTCTTTATCGCGCGCCTGTTTGGCACTGCCGCCAGCTGAATCCCCTTCCACTAAAAATAATTCACCACGCATGGGATCTTGGCCGGCACAATCGGCTAATTTACCCGGCAACGCAGGGCCTTGCGTAATGCGCTTGCGCTCAACTCGACGCCCAGCCTTCAAACGACGACCGGCATGACTAATAGCCATTTCCGCCAGCTGCAAACCCAATTCAGAGTTGGCATTGAGCCACAAACTAAAGGCATCTTTGACGACGCCAGCAACAAACCCAGCAGCAGTACGCGAGGATAAGCGCTCTTTGGTTTGTCCTGAGAACTGCGGCTCTTGCATCTTCATCGATAAGACAAAGCTGATGCGCTCCCAAATATCATCCGGTGCCAGTTTCACCCCGCGCGGGAGCAGATTGCGGAACTCACAAAACTCTCGTAAGGCATCCAGCAAACCTTGGCGAAAACCATTGACGTGAGTACCGCCCTGAGCAGTGGGAATCAAGTTAACATAGCTTTCCTGCACCAACTCGCCGCCCTCTGGCAGCCAAAGTACCGCCCAATCCACCCGCTCAGTTTCGGCAGCAAACTGCCCACAAAAAGGCTCTTCTGGCAGGCTGATATACTCAGACACTGCATCGGTTAAGTAGGAGCGCAAACCGTCTTCATAAAACCAGGTAATCAGTTCTTTGCTGTTTTTATCTTCAAACTTAACCGTTAAGCCTGGGCACAGCACCGCCTTAGCTTTTAAAATATGCTTTAAACGGCTAACCGAAAACTTGCCCGTATCAAAATACTGCGGATCAGGCCAAAAACGAATACTGGTGCCAGTATTGCGCTGCCCGACGCTGCCAATCACCTCAAGATCAGTGGCTTTAAAACCATCACGAAAGGTCATTTGATGTTCTTCACCACCACGGCGCACTCGCACTTCGAGCAAAGTCGAAAGCGCGTTCACCACCGAGATACCCACCCCGTGCAAACCACCGGAGAACTCGTAGTTCTTACTGGAAAACTTTCCGCCCGCATGTAAGCGAGTAAAGATCAATTCAACCCCAGGAATGCCTTCTTCTGGGTGAATATCCACCGGCATGCCGCGGCCATCATCAATCACTTCAAGGGATTGATCGGTATGCAAAATCACTTGCACATTGCGCGCATGCCCCGCCAAGGCCTCATCGACACTGTTATCAATGACTTCTTGGGCAAGGTGGTTGGGACGAGTTGTATCGGTGTACATGCCGGGGCGCTTACGCACCGGATCTAACCCAGATAGAACCTCAATGGCATCAGCGGTATAGGTCGAATTAGTCATGGGTAATGTCGTTACTCAAAAGCAGAAAGATCGAGTGATTGCAGAGCTGAGGGTGTAAGTCCTACAAAAGCAAAGAGCGCCGGAAGGTGCTCAGAAAAACGCTGAAAACCATGATCACCGCCCTCTTCGATATGCACAGAGCAGCCAGCATAGTACTGTTCAGCCAAACAGTAGTCTAACGTTTCATCGCCAGTTTGCAACCATACGCAAAAGCGCTGCGCATCCCGTGGTGGTGGAACTTCCAGAGCCGCCAGTGCTTGCAAATGTGAGTCAGTAAGGAGCCAGCGCTCACCGCTATAGAGGTTCTCTTGTTCCGCTACAAACTCATCAAACAACCGATGCGGGCGCACAGCTGGGTTAATCAGCAAAGCTTGTAAACCATAGCGCTCGGCCAGATAGGTGGCGTAATAACCGCCCAATGAGCTGCCCACTAACACAGGTCGCTCCAGTTGTTCGATAGCCACTTGCAACTGGGCAATGGCTTGCTGAGGGTGATGATGCAGCTCAGGAATCAACAACTGCTCTGCTGGCAAACCAAGCTGCGACCATGCTTTACGCACTTGCTGTGCTTTAAAAGAGGCTGGGGAGCTATTAAAACCATGAATATAGACAACGCTTACACTGTTCGACATACACAACTTCACACTTAAAGGCAGTCACTTAGAATACCACTGCCGGTGGAGTCATGCGTAGGCCGATACCCGCAAACACAACCAGCGAGGTATTTAGCAGCAGCGTTAGTAGCCTTTAATACTGTAATCGATTTCAAAATCAATGTTAGCGACCCGCGACACAGCAGTTTGCAGCTGCCCATCATCATACAAGCGCAGCCAGCGATAACCCGGGGCCTTATTGTCCACAGCAAAGTCTTGACTGCCGGGAGTAAACTGCACACAGGTAGAGGGGGCGGCCAACCAACGAATACCATGCTCTTGCTGATCAAACTCTTGGTGCACATGGCCCCAAATCACCGCTTTAACATTATTGTACTGCTGGATAATCGACAGCATCTGAGCAGCATTGTGCAAGCCAATTTTATCCATCCACTTGCTGTGAATGGGCACCGGATGGTGGTGCAAGCCAATCAGTACATGCCGATCACCTGCACTGCGCAGCGCCTGCGCTAAAATATCCAGCTGATCTTGAGCCAGCTCACCATGCACTTTATTAACCACTGAGGAATCCAGCAAGACAATACGCCAAGCACCAACATCGTAAACGGACTCCAGCCAATCCGTTTGCGCGCACACCTGTTGTAAAGCCAGACGCTCATCATGGTTGCCAGCAAACCAGCGCATGGGCACGCCTAAAGCATTGACCATCTTGGCAAAACGTTGGTATGAACTCTGTGAGCCATCTTGCGAAATATCACCTGTGCAGAGCAATACATCCACTTGCTCCTGCTCGGCTTCCACCAGCGCAATAACCTGCCGCAAACTATCGTGGGTATCCATGCCCAGTAAACGTCCATCCAAAGCAGCAAATAGATGGCTGTCGGATAACTGTACAACACTGGTGTAGGGCACTGTTTTCAAGGGCTGCATCAACAATACCCCTCTCTACTGAATTCTTCAGGGCCAATTATGCGTACCAATCCCATAGAGAGCAAACACAACAAAGACGATTAGTTCACATTCAGCAAACATTGCAACTTATACAAAGCTCAAAAATAGTGCTTATACTGCAAGCGAACTGCAAATATGTGGAGACGTAATTATGAGCCGTCCAAGAAAGCTTGAGCACCCTCTTTTTCAGTTATTAGTCGATGAGAAAATTGAAGATTTTAATCGACAAAAAGCCAGTTTCTTAACCTCCGGCAGCATCAACTTGCAAGGTGCTGATTTGCGCAGCTTAAATCTACGCGGTCTGGATGCGGCCGGCTTGGATTTGCGCGATGCATATTTACGCAGTTGCGATTTACGCGGCATTGATTTTCGCGAAACCTTACTGGAAGGTGCCAGCATGAACCGCGCGAAAGTTTCCGGTTGTTATTTTGCCAGTAATGTCAGTGCGCAAGAGATTGTCATGTCACTCACCGCCGGTACCCGTATCCGCTGCACCACAGCCTAAAATCAAACAATTTCTGGCTGTTTACTGCACCAGCTCACAATCTGCTAAGATACTATTTTACTTAAATTGCGATCCGTACTAACGTTCTCCACTCTTCGTTTATTGTTGCTAGGTTCAGGGGTTTTAACTTATGTATTTACTGGGTGAGCAGCCTGCATATGCCGATAAGCTGATCAATCGTTTGCAAGCCATTCCGCGTCAATTGCTGGATGATTTAGCACCTTGCGATGCGCCTTTTGAAGTCAAGCAGTGCGACGACTTATCGAACGCCTTACCTAGCAATCAGCTTTTTATCATTGATAGCGGCTTGGTGCATGCTCACATCGAAAACCGCCCCTTTTTCTACCTACAAGAAGGTGACCTACTGGGTTTACGCCAAGGTCTCGATCTACCTGAGTGCCGTTATTCCAGCGAAGAAACCATTCGACTCATCCCCTACGCTCGTCGCGACGTGTTTCAGCACATCGCTAGCGTTCATGAGCGCCAAGAACTTTTCACTCTGTATTTGCTGGGTCATTCAGCCTTAGCGGCCGATGCTTTAGCCCGCTTAAAACAACCAGAAATCCGCCCATCCACAGGCTTCCAAAGTTTTGCTGCAGGTGAAGAGCTTATTCACCAAGGCGACATTGCTGAACATGTCTTTATCATTATTGAAGGCCATGCTGAAGCTTGGGTGAATGGTGAAAAAGTCGGTGATGTGGAAAAAGATGAGATTTTTGGTGCCATGGCTGTTTTTACTGAAGAGCGCCGCAACGCTACAGTGATTGCCAGCGAGCCTTGCACAGTAATGGTGATCCCTAAAGACCAATTTCTCAGCCTTATGCACAGTAACCCGCGCATTGCCCACAGCCTAATCGAGAGCATGGCACGGCGCATTGACTTAATGAACCAAGAAATAACCAGTCTGCGCTGCAAGCTCAAAGCTGAACCCTGCACGGACTAGAACCCAGCTGCAGCTCGACTGCGTAGCGTATCCAGCCTATTTACTCTTGCGGGGTCACCTGTAAAACCCGCAAAGAGCCTGCTTTTTCCAGTGTAGACTGCTATTATTCGCATTTTTCGCAGGCAGTTAAACCATGCTGGAAAGACTCTTTCAGTTACAAGCCAACAACACCTCTTTTCGTACCGAAGTGCTGGCGGGTATCACCACCTTCCTCACCATGGCTTATATTCTCTTCGTCAATCCCAATATGCTGGCGGAAATTGGCATGGATCACGGCGCAGTATTTGTCGCAACCTGCTTAGCCGGCGCCATTGGTTCAGCCATTATGGGCATGGTGGCCAACTACCCTATTGCCCTTGCCCCAGGCATGGGACTTAACGCCTTCTTCACTTACACCGTCGTCGGCACCATGGGCTACTCTTGGGAGGTGGCGCTCGGTGCCGTGTTTATTTCGGGCTTCTTGTTTTTCGCGATGTCGATTTTTAAGATTCGCGAGTGGATTATTAACAGTATTCCGATGCCGCTGCGCTCAGCCATTAGCGCCGGTATTGGTTTGTTTTTAGCACTGATTGCGCTCAAAAATGCCGGTATTGTCATTGGTAACCCCGATACCTTAGTGACCTTGGGTGACCTCACCCAGCCTGGGCCAATCTTAGCGACCATCGGCTTTATGCTGATTGTGGCACTGGCTTACCGCCAAATCACCGGTGCGGTCATGATCGGGATTTTACTCATCACCGGTTTTTCCATTGTTATGGGCTTTTCAGCTCTCAATGGCGTAGTCAGTATGCCGCCGAGCATGATGCCAACTTTATTAAAGCTGGATATTGTCGGTGCGCTGGATGTGGGCTTGGTCAGTGTTATTTTTGCCTTTTTATTCGTTGATTTATTCGATACCTCTGGCACGCTGATTGGTGTCGCACAGCGCGCCAACCTGATGGATAAAGACGGCAAAATGCCGCGCTTGGGCCGTGCTTTATTGGCCGATAGTACCTCAACCATGGCCGGCGCTTGCATGGGTACATCCACCACTACAAGTTTTGTTGAGTCGGCGGCGGGGATTGCGGCCGGTGGCCGTACTGGGCTTACCGCTTGTACAGTTGCCGTGTTGTTTTTACTGAGCTTATTTTTTGCCCCCTTAGCTTCTGCAGTACCGGCTTACGCCACTGCCCCTGCGTTATTTTTTGTTGCTGTCTTAATGACCAGCGGTTTAGCCAAAATCGACTGGGATGACCTGACCGTAGCAGCTCCAGTAGTGGTTGCTGCGCTAGCCATGCCGCTCACGTTCTCGATTGCCAATGGTATTGCCTTTGGCTTTATCAGCTGGACAGCAATTAAGCTGCTCAGTGGCCGCTGGAAAGACCTCAACAGCGCCATGTGGATTTTATCTATTTTGTTCATTATTAAACTGGGTTTCTTTGCCTGATGCCAAACTCCGATTACTCCCCCGCGGCTTATTTAGAGCAGCTGCATGCCAAGCAAGCCCGCTTAGAAAGCCTCTTGCACGAGTTTAATGCGCCAGCACCACAGGTATTTGCCTCTGCTGAGCAAAACTTTCGCCTGCGTGCTGAGTTTCGTCTCTGGCGTGAAGAGGGTCAGCGTCACTATGCGATGATGACGCCGGGTGATAAGCGTACGCCTATTTTGATTGAGCGCTTCCCGATTGCCAGCACTCTGATTAATCAGCTCATGCCCCGCCTCAAAGAGGCTTGGAGCACGAGCACTGCGCTTTCTGAACGTCTCTTTCAGGTGGAGTTCTTAACCACCTTATCCGGTGAGGCGCTGATTACTCTGTGTTACCACCGGCCGTTGGATGAGGCCTGGCATGCGGCGGCAACTGCGCTAGCTCAAGACTTAAACGTCAGTATTATTGGCCGTTCGCGCGGTAAGCGTACAGTGATTGGTCGCGATTACGTGGTTGAAAAACTCGAAGTGGCCGGCCGTGTATTTACTTACCGTCAACCGGAAGGGGCTTTTACCCAGCCCAATGGTGCGGTAAATACTCATATGCTGAACTGGGCCTATGAGGCGCTAGGTGCGCAAACCGATGATTTGCTGGAGCTGTATTGTGGCAACGGTAATTTTACGTTGCCGCTGTCCACTCGTGTGCGTAAGGTGCTGGCCACTGAAATCAGCAAAAGCTCGGTCAATGCGGCGCTGGCTAATTTGGCTGACAATCAGATTGAAAATATTGAGTTGGTGCGCCTCTCTGCTGAGGAACTGACGCAAGCGTTAAACAAAGTGCGCGAATTTCGGCGTTTAGCTAATATTGATTTGGACAGTTATCAGTTTGGTACGGTGTTTGTTGATCCGCCGCGGGCAGGCATGGACTCTGATACGTGTGAGCTGGTGCGGCGTTTCCCGCGGATTTTGTATATTTCCTGTAACCCAGACACTTTAGCGGAAAATATTCGCCAGCTGAGTGATACGCACAAGATCACTAAAACTGCGCTCTTTGATCAGTTTCCGTGGACTGATCATATGGAAAGTGGGGTGTTGTTGGAGCGCAAATAACTCGGACAACAGCGGTCAAGTAGGCCCCTTGGTCGTTGCCCGCAGCACTCAATCAGTAAACACAGACTCGCTCAACTCGTATAGATTGGCCATACCTGTGATAGCTGATATTTAAAAGCAGAGCATTATAAGCATAGTGTGATGCGTCTGCCGCTATTGCGGCTCTTCCCTCAACGAGCTCATCCTGAGCTCAATTCGGGCGCTGCGCCATCCATGGCTGCGCTTGACGCCGCAACAGCGGCAGACGTAAGCAACCTTTTGCAGTGTCTGCTCGTTCGCAATAACTCGTCTGATCCAGTCTGAACCAACCGTCATCAACCAAAGTCAACCGGAGACAATCCGTTGCTATTCGTTGAGTTTTAGTGGGCTCTGAACGACTTCTGAGTGGTTTAGATTTGGCTGGATGCAGATGGAGTTTGTCGAGACGCTCGATTGAGCTTACCGCTGAATTTTTACTATGCGCAGCGGCAGCACCTGTGCTCTGCAACCTGGGTGCTGCCTGTTGCTCAGTAAGTCCTTACAGATTAGGTGTCCAGGTGACGCCTAACAGTACGGTGAAACGGTCTTCGCGGTAGCCGTAAGCTTCGCCTTCGTAACTGTATAAAGCGCGGGTGTAATCCTTATCAAAGATATTGGCTAGACGTAGATCAACACCAAGATCATGAGTCGCTTGCCAGCTGCCGCGTAGGTCTAAAGTGCCGAAGCCAGCGATTTCTTGATTATTGTTTGCATCATTAAAGCTTTTGCTTACCGCTCGCCAAGTACCACCTATACCAAACACACCTAACTGCTTATCTAAGTCATAACTTAGGGTGCGCTTAGCAATTCTAGGCATTTGGTAACCTGTTTTGCGGTCACGGGAATCAATAAAGCTTAAGTTTAAGGCACCAAGCGCGCCAAAGAGTTCGTGTTGCAAGGATGTCTCAAAGCCATTGATACGGACATTAGAATAATTTTGTGGCACCCAAAACTCATCAGCAACGATAGCATTACGAATATCTGTACGGTACACAGAGGTTTCTAAAGTCACAGTCTTCGCAATCTGGCTGCGCCACTGCAACTCATAACTTTTTGACTTCTCAGGTTTTAAATCTGGATTAGCACCCCACGGATAATATAAATCCAATAATGTTGGCGCTCTAAAACCTTCAGAATATGACAAGATAAATTCATTGGCTTGTCCAATGGGCAGGCTTAAAGCAGCATTCCAAGTGTTCTCACTACCAAACTGCTGGTTTTTATCATGACGCAAACCAAGCTCTGTGCCAAACAGATCACCTTTATAGTTATGCTGAATAAAAGCAGCTTGGTTCCAACGACTATCCTTGTCATACACTGTGTTGGAGTCTGTGCGTACCTTTTCTTTCGAATAGTCGGCGCCAGCACGGAGTGTGTGCTCATCATTCAGCTGGAAGGTATTCAACCAAGCTGCAGAATCACGATAACTATTAATATCATAAGCACTAAACGGGCTATCTAACTTATCTCTACCTTTCAGTTTGTCTTCGCTATAACCCAGCTCTAAGCGGCTCAGCCACTGCTCAGTCGCTTGCAACTCAACAAATGTAGATACAACGCTAGCAGTAAAGTCAGTGTAGGGTTTCTGCATAAACGTATTATCGTATTCAGTCTTTCCACGCTGATCTAAAACATTCACCCCTGCACGTAACTGCTCATTAAAGGCATGGGACAAACTAAAACTGAGAGCTTTATTACGGTAAGTATCATCATCACTGCTTAAGCTATCGCCTTTAGTCGTGCGGTCAAAACCTGCCATTTCATCGAGGCTCGCACTCAAGTTAAAGCGCGTATTTTGATCACCGCCTGAGACCCCTGCACTGCGCTCCCAGACCCCTTTGTTACCCGCTGCAACTCGCACGCGACCATGCAAGCCTTCGCCGGCACTGCGGCGTGTAAAGATCTGGATCACTCCGCCAATGGCGTCTGAACCGTACATAGCAGAGTGTGGACCGCGTAAAACCTCAACCCGTTCGATTTGCTCAAGATTTAAATGCTCTAATGCGCTGTTAGCGCCACCAGCAGTCACTGAACCAACCCGCACACCATCAATCAACACCAAGGTTTGTGCAGTTTTCGTACCGCGAATAAAAACCCCTGTCTGGCTGCCACGGCCACCAGACTGCTGAACCTGCACACCTGGTACTCGATTTAATAAGTCCGGCACATTCACAGGTTGTAAGCGGTCAATATCAGCGCGGGTAAATACGGTCACCGCCGCCATTGTATCTGTGCGCTCTTCGGCGGCACGGTTAGCGGTAATAACTGTGTTAGAAAGTTTTAAAGCATCTTCAGAGCTGTCGGCAACTGCGTATAGCGTTGATGCAGGCAATAGCGCTACGGCAAGCGCAAGGCGGGATAATTTCATTGAATTTGAATCCTCAAAAATAAAGCTAATTTTTTGAGGAGGGCAGAAACAAGCGCACAGAAAGAGCACGGCACTTGACGGTGCCGCCCTCCGCAACACCCGTCGAAATCCGTAAGGCAGGTCTACGGGCTAACGAATGCACTTGCTCACCTTCCCAGCTTGGCAGCCAGTGGTTATTAAACAAGCGTGCGTCTACAACGCATCGTTTACCGTTGCGGGGGCAGCGTAAGTCGGTAAATACCGCTTAACTTCCCTTTTCAGGCTGACAGAATCAGCGCACCTTACAGAATCAAAGTGCGCGCACAATAGACCTACCAGCAGCACGGGTCAAGTTTTAAGCGTTATTGCTGCGACCAGCGAAGCCAGGGATGGCGTAGCGCCCAAATTGAGCCCTGGACGGACTCATTAAGGGAAAAGCAGTGATAGCACTGCAGACCCAACAGCGAATCTAGCAAACCTGTGTTCTTCTAAGCTGGCAAGGGCTGCATTAACATTAAGCCAAACGCTGCTGCACTGCCTGCAAAATACCCGCGCTATCTAAGCCACATTCAGCGAGCATTTGCCCTGGTTGAGCATGCTCCACATAGATATCCGGCAAACCCAATTGCAAGAGTGGTACGGCCAACTGCTCTGCAGCTAAAAACTCACCAACAGCACTGCCAGCACCGCCCATTACCGCATTTTCCTCAATGCTGACAAACAATTGATGCTCTGCAGCTAAGCGCTTAATCAATGCCTCATCGAGCGGCTTTACAAAACGCATGTCCACCACAGTGGCGTCTAACTGCTCGGCCGCTGTTAATGCTGCAGCAAGCTGCACACCAAAGACTAAAAACGCTACACCTTGCCCTTCGCGGCGCACCACGCCTTTACCCAGGGGGACAGGCTCTAAACTAGTACTGATGGGGGCATTAGGCCCAGTGCCGCGGGGGTAGCGAACAGCCGCAGGTCCCACATGCTGATAACCAGTATTGAGCAATAAGCGCAGTTCATTCTCATCGCTGGGCGTCATGACCACCATATTAGGGATGCAGCGCAGATAAGATATATCAAAGCTGCCAGCATGGGTCGGGCCGTCTTCACCCACTAAACCCGCGCGGTCTACAGCAAACAGCACATCCAGATCCTGCACCGCCACATCATGAATCAATTGATCATACGCGCGCTGCAAAAATGTGGAGTAAATCGCCACCACAGGTTTAGCCCCTTCACAGGCCATTCCCGCCGCCAAAGTCACCGCATGTTGCTCAGCAATGGCCACATCAAAGTAACGCTGCGGATACTGCTCACTAAAAGCAATCATATCCGAGCCTTCTTTCATGGCTGGGGTAATGCCCAGCAAGCGCTCATCTGCAGCGGCCATATCACACAGCCACTGGCCAAAGACGGCGGAATAACGTGGCCCTGCGGGTTTGCTCGGGGCCTGTGTTGTCTTACTAATGGCGTGGTAAGCAATGGGGTCTTGCTCAGCAGGTGCAAAGCCCTTGCCCTTTTTCGTCACCACATGTAAAAACTGCGGCCCTTCTAACTCACGCATATTGCGCAAAGTGGCCAACAAGGTGGGTAAGTCATGACCATCACTTGGCCCGCTATAATTCCAGCCCAACTCTTCAAACATACTGCC
>RRZU010407545.1_pt1 | contig 37220 bp, 34 predicted proteins | sample 2165561 | NCBI WGS metagenome assembly RRZU01 (sample SAMN10456909, study PRJNA506462) | wastewater metagenome | isolation source: wastewater sludge | place: USA: Moscow, Idaho | reverse complement strand
TTTTTTATGTTATATTGCTAATAAAAATAGGTATATGTTCTTTTTTTACAATAATATTCTGTAATTTTGCAACCACTATTAAAAAAACGCAATTTTTTATGGGAAAACTCATTGTGCCTCAAACTTACACATCCTTATTGGATTTGCAACAAACAGAATTGGCTATTAAAATTCTGAAAGATTTTTTTCAAACTAGTTTTTCTGCCGAACTACGTTTACGTCGTGTAACTGCTCCCTTGTTTGTATTACAAGGTATGGGGATTAACGACGATTTAAATGGGGTAGAACGTGCTGTTAGTTTTCCTGTAAAGGATTTGGGTGATGTAAAAGCAGAGGTTGTACACTCTTTGGCAAAGTGGAAACGCATTATTTTAGCCGACTATGCTATTGAGAATGGCTATGGTGTATATACGGATATGAATGCTATTCGCTCTGATGAAGAGCTAGATAATCTACATTCTTTGTATGTAGACCAATGGGATTGGGAAATGGTGATTGCAAAAGAAGACAGAACCATTGCATTTTTACAACAAGTAGTAAAACGTATATATGCCGTAATGGTACGTGCCGAATATGCTGTATATGAATATTTTCCTACTATCAAACCGTCATTACCTCGCGATATTTTCTTTATCCATGCCGAAGAATTGTTGGCAATGTATCCAGATAAATCACCCAAAGAACGCGAATACATGGTTACCAAAGAACATGGAGCCGTGTTTATCATGGGTATTGGGGGGCAATTAGCCAATGGTGAAAAACACGATGGTCGTGCTCCAGACTATGATGATTGGACTACCATAGGCGAAAATGGGTTAGCAGGATTAAATGGTGATATTTTGGTGTGGGACTCTGTTTTGCAATTGCCTTTAGAATTATCATCTATGGGTATCCGCGTAGATAAAGATGCGTTGATCAAACAATTAGCTATAACACATACAGAAGAACGTTTACAATTTTATTACCACAAACGCTTAGTAGAAGGTTCATTACCCTTGTCTATTGGTGGTGGTATAGGTCAGTCTCGCTTGTGTATGTTTATGTTACGTAAGGCTCACGTAGGTGAGATACAAGCAAGTATTTGGCCCGATAGTATGCGTAAAGAATGTAAAGAGTTAGGTATCTTTTTGCTATAAGAAATTTACCAATTTGAATGAAAGTAGTGCGTATTCTTCGTAACATCGTACTTGGATTATTTTTATCCAGTATCTTGCTCGTTATATTGTATCGTTTTGTGCCTGTTTATATTACTCCTTTAATGATTATTAGGGTGGCAGAACAAGTGGCTGATGGTAAACCCATTCGATTAGAAAGAGGCTGGGTGCCAATAGACGAAATTTCACCCAAAATGGTACGTGCTGTTATTGCCTCAGAAGATAATCTTTTTTTAGACCATTACGGTTTTGATATCGAAGGAATGAAAAAAGCCTTTGAAAATAACAAGAAGGGGAAAAAATTAAAAGGAGGGAGCACTATTTCACAACAAACAGCCAAAAATGTTTTTTTAACCCCGAGTCGTACGTATGTTCGTAAAGCTTTGGAAGCTTATTTTACGGTTTTGATTGAGATTTTTTGGTCCAAAGAGCGTATTATGGAGGTGTATCTCAATGTGATTGAAATGGGAAATGGTATTTACGGTATAGAAAAAGCCTCAGAAATTTATTTTAATAAACCGCCTAAGAAATTAACTTCTTTTCAAGCCGCATTGGTTGCAGCATCGTTGCCTAATCCACGTAAGTATAGCATAACACATCCAGGTCCTTATATGCGTAAAAGACAAGCACATATACTATGGTTAATGCCCAAGTTAGGAAAAATTGAGTTTGAATAACACCTAGGTATTAATGAAAGATAAGTGTATATCCTTTTTCAAACGATGCAATGGATGAATTTATAAGTGGGGTATATGTTTCTTTTTCTACGATTGGAATAAAATAATCAACAACAAAAGTCGGATGCTTATCTTCGTAAAAGAATAATTTTGTGAGCAAGTAGGTATCGTTTTCGCAGTTTATTTCTACTATATCAAAATTATGATGGCTATACGTCATGCGATATACTTTATTCCAAGTATTGTGTTGATTGTATGTTTTTTTGTAGTTTTTAATTTCTTTCTCCAATTTATCTTCGGGTAGATATCGAATATCCGAAAGCATCATAGAAGCTCCTTTTAGAGTGTCTACATGTATACTCAAAACAACGGGAGAAAAACCATCTTGTAGCAATTGTACATTGGCAATAGAATCTGTATAATGTTGGTCAACTAAATGAAAACCCTTTGGAGCACGATAGCGAAGCTGTAATGCGTCGTTAGATAATTCTGTTTCTACCAACGATTCCACAAATTGTAGGTTGCGTTTATCTGCTATGCAACCAGTAAACAACACGGTACTCAAAACAATATACATCCACACTTTTTTCATCTGTTATTCAGTTATTATCTAGTTATTTTTCTTACACAGAGTTTTATACTACATTCTCTGCAATTTTGTTCTGTTATTTCTTTTGTGCTTTTTGTGCACAACGCTTACACAGCAAATCCTTTCATCTTATTACTCTTGAAAATATATACGTTTTACTCGTTGAGATATACCTGTTAATATTTCATAAGGAATAGTGCCTGCTTTTTCTGCTATTTCATTGATATGTATTTGATTTCCAATCACCACAACCGTATCTCCCTCTTCTACATGTGGTATATCTGTAATATCTACCATACTGATATCCATACAAATATTGCCTACAAAAGGAGCTTTTTTACCGTCAATGAGTACATATCCATTTCCATTTCCTAGGTTACGTTTTAGCCCATCAGCATATCCAATTGGGATGGTTGCGATACGGGAGTTTCGGTGCAAGCTACCTTTTCTGCTATAACCAACTGTTTCGTGTGCAGCTACGTTTTTTACTTGCAATACGATAGTTTTTAGGGTTACTAAAGGCTGAATAGCATGTTGGTTGGATGTTGCAATTCCATACAAACCTATTCCCAAACGAACCATATCGAACTGAAAGTTAGGAAATCTTTCTACTCCAGCACTATTTAGTGCATGACGTATAATGGGGTGGTTACAATGGGATTGTAGTACATCACAACATTGGGTAAAAAGTTTTAGTTGCTGTTGCGTAAAATCATCAAATATAGCATCATCAGCCCCTACCAAATGCGTGAAAATAGACTGTACCTGACACGATGTTTGTGCTTTGATAAAATGAATTAATGTATTCATATCGGTAGGCTCAAAACCCAATCGTTTCATGCCAGTATCTATTTTGATATGAATAGGGTAGTTGATAATACCATATTTATTAAGGTGTTCGGCAAAAGCTTTCAGTAATTTAAAACTATATATTTCGGGTTCTAAACGGTATTCACACAGCAAATCGAACGAGCTTGGTTCTGGATTCATTACAATAATAGGAGTATGGATACCCGCTTTGCGTAATTCAACACCCTCATCTGCTACAGCTACCCCAAAATAATCACATCGGTGGTATTGTAGTGTTTTAGCCACTTCTATTGCACCACAACCATATGCATTGGCTTTTATCATACACATTGTTTTGGTAGTGGGTAATAGGTAAGAGCGTAAATAATTAAAGTTGTTTACCAGTGCATTGAGGTTAACTTCTAGCACCGTTTCGTGCATTTTAAGTTCTAATTTGTTGATGATTTTTTCAAATTCAAAAGATCGAGCTCCTTTTACAAGAATGGCTTCGTTATGAAAACTGTCAATTATATTGGAAAATAAAAACTCTTTTGTTGTGTGATAAAAATAGGTTTTTCCTTCAAATAAATGAGCATATTGGGATATGTGTTTTCCAATGCCAATAAAACGAGAAATATTTTTTTGTTGTATTGCTTTAGCTACTTTACTATACAATATGTGTTCTTCTTCGCCTGATTGAATGATGTCTGACAGAATGACGGTGCGTTTATCGTAGGTGTTTTCCGCTGAATAATCGACCAAATCTAATGCTATATGCAAGGAGTTAATGTCCGAATTATAGCTATCGTTGATTAGTAAACAATTGTTTGTTCCTTGTTTTTTTTCAAGTCGCATAGCAATGGGTTCTAACCGTTTCATTCTATCTATGATGGTGGATATAGGAACAGAAAGCCATAGGCAGAAAGCTAAACAGTGTATACTATTTTCAATAGATGCATCATCTACAAATGGTATGGTGTACGAAAATTCTTGTTGTTGATAGCAAAAACGAATACTACTTTCTGTCTGTTTTTTTATAACAGATTGAATGAGTATCGTTGGGTTGTCTTCTATAGAAAATGACCAAGAAACATATGAAATAGTTGGATTAATTGGGCGTAATATTTCTTCAATAGCATGGTTATATTTACAGATTAATACCTTTGATGAAGAAAATAAATATAGTTTTTCGCGTAATTTTTCTTCCATAGAGGAAAAATTTTCTTGGTGAGCTTGTCCAAGAGTGGTAAATATACCAATGTTAGGTTGGATAATGTGTTGCAGTTTTTGCATTTCGTGTGGTTGAGAAATGCCCGCTTCAAAAATACCTATTTCCGTTGTTTCATCAAGTAAACAGATAGATAAAGGTACTCCTACTTGCGAATTATAGCTTTTAGGAGAGCGTGTTAGGTGGTAATCTGATTGCAAGAGTTGATGGAGCCATTCTTTTACAATTGTTTTCCCATTGCTACCAGTAATACCTACGATTGGAATATTGTATACTACACGATGAAAAGCAGCTAATTGTTGTAAGGCATCTAGTGTATTTTTAACAACTAAAAATGTGGCATGTAGATGTTTCCACGATGGATTTTCTTTATGTACAACAAAATATTGAACGCCTTTTTGCACTAATTCTTCAATGTATTTGTGTCCATCGTTGGTGCTTGTTTCTAAGGCGAAAAATAAACTTTCACTTGGATAATACACCGTTCGACTGTCGGTTAAAATATAGCGAATGTGTTTGCTATCTACTTTGTCATAGTTAGCTTGGATAATGTTTGCTATTACTTCAATCGTATAGTTCATCGTTGTATGTTATTAAATAAAAAGGAAGAAAGAATTTCTATTTATTGTGCATTTTTTCCGACAATAACTCTTCTACTTCCAAATGTGTCAATTTTTTTAATCTAGCCATAATATAAAATAAGGCTACTAACATAATAATAGTAGAGGGTAATGCAATTACTGGAAAACTAAGAGCTGTCATTTTTCCTAATTCTGCATTGAATTCAGCCGTTCCGGATGGACTTTGAATCAATATTTTAGCCAATGCAAAGTTTAAGATTGCTGATACTAAAAACGAAGCAGCTAATAAATATGTTCCTCTAACCAAGGTTTTTTCAAATGCTTGTTTATTGTTTGTTTCTACTAAAATCATATCAATCTTTTCTACGTTGAGGATTTCTTCATTGTATAAAAATTTTTTTACCAAAGGGAAGGGCGTTTTTAATGAAATAAGCACCATGATACCAATAATTAGTGGAACAGAGGCTTCTTTATAGGCTATCCATTCTGATGGAAACTCGAACACACCAATGATGCCAGTAACAAAAATACTAATAAACCCAAGAATAGCAATAAAGCCAGCTTTTTTTCTTACAATTAGGTTGTACAATGCTAATACTAAAGGGAAGGATAAAGCCAAAATAAAACCCAATAAAACGCCCAGTTGTTCGGGGGAACTAAATTTTGATAAAATGATAGCTGGAATAACTATACCCACTAGTAAGCTAATAAATGGATTTTCTTTTTCGTTTGTTTTCATGTATTATAGTTTAAGAAATGGATATTGAGTACGCAAAGCATGTACCTTTTTTGCATGTTGTTCCATAAATTCTTTGTATCGTTCACTTTCTGGTGATATCGGTTTATGTATCTCGTTTTTTGTTAGTGCATATACTTTGCTATTAATTTCTTTTGTTTCTTCCGAAAAATAGGTGTTGCTAAAATGCTGCCATACATAGTCAATCGCAGTTGTATTTGGATGTAGCATATCTTGTTCGTAAAAACGATAATCGCGTAAGTCATCTAATACAAGTTCGTATGCTGGAAAATAGTTTACAAAATCAAATTTCTCTTGTAAACTTTCTATTGCCAGTAATAAAATGCTTTTACTTAGTTGGTTGCTATGAGCCCCATCTTTCCAATGACGGATAGGACTAACTGTACAGATAACCTGTAATGATGGATTGAATGCTTTTAATGTAGTTAATAAATGAGTGTATGTGTGTACAATCTCATTGAGGGAAACTCTCTTTCTTGTAAATGCTTTAGCGTCTGTTTTGTGGCAATTTGCTACTACCTGATTAGTTTCGTTTAGGTAATATACATACGCAGTTCCAAGTGTTATAATCAAGGTATTACATTGTTGTAGAAATGTATGTGATTGATTTATTTCTTCTTGTAAAGTGTGTAGCAAACCTTGTGCTGACGTGTTGTTATACGCACTATGAAATGCATAGCTTTTCCAAACATCGTGTTGCAAGAAAATGTCTTTGTCTGTCAATTGAGTCTTGTTTAACAAAAAGTACAAGCTATTTGCTATCGAAAGAGGGTTATACAAAACGCCAAATGGAGTTCCTACATTAAATTTGTGCTGTCGTAATTTATTGGCAATATGTTGTGCAAAACAAGAACCAAGCAACATCGTAGACCCTGTATGCGAAATAGAGTAGTCCGATTTGGATGTTTGTATAAGCGTTCTAAATTCCACTATTATTCAAATATTTTCATTAATTCGTCCAAATTTGGCGAAAGTATTATTTCTGTGCGTCTGTTTTTTCTGCGAGCATCAGCTGTTCGTCCAGTAGCTACTGGCATATATTCCCCTCTACCTGCAGCCGTTATTCTAGCTGGTGCTATATCTCTGTTATTAAGCAATATACGAACTATAGATGTGGCTCTTTTTACGCTTAAATCCCAATTGTCAGTAATGTTACCTGTTCCTTTGTAAGGTACATCGTCTGTATGACCCTCTACCATGATATGGATATCTTTGTTTTGAGCCAATACGTTTGCCAAACGATTAAGAGCTTGCACTCCTCTGTTATCTACCTCCCATCTGCCTGATTGAAATAATAGATCTTCGTCAAGAGAAACATAGATTCTACCATTTTTCATCTCTATACTTAATCCATTGCCATTTAATCCATGCAAAGCATTGGTAACAAGAAGTTTAATTTCATTCAATTTTTGTTCTTTTTGTGCAATCATTGCATTTAACTCATTCATTTTGTTATTCTGCAAATCCAATTCTTTTTGTTTCTCTAATAGTAATCTTTCTGCTTTGAATAGTACATCTTCTCTACGCATTAATTCATCTTGTAGGCTATGTACTTCAGCCATTAATGATTTAAATTCTTCTTCACTTTTAGAGTTACGGAGTTTTTCTACCAATTCTTTGCTTTGTTCTTGTAAATTTAAGCAATCAAAGCGTAAGCGTTCTAACTCTTGCGAAAGTTTTGCGGTATCAGCTTCCGCTTTTTCTTTCAATATCTTCATTTTGGCAAGTTCACTGCTTACATCTTTGTGTTTATTACGCAATTCATAAAGTTCTTGTTCATATAAGCGAGCTTCATCATAATAGCGTTCTTCACTTTCTTTCAATTCATTGTATTTTTGTTGTGTAACACATGAGCCAAATAAAATGGAGAAACCAATAAGGAATAAGAAATGTTTCATACAGTAAAAGTTTTTGATTATAACTAACTTAACAAATAAGTATGCACAAAATGCATGCACAATATCGTAAATTTTCGCAAATGTACACATTTAACATCATTCTAACTGATAATTTAAGGTTTAAAAATATTAAAACAATAATATAATTTGTACTTTTGCATTTAAAATTTAAGTAAAGATGATGCAATCAACATATCCATTATTAAATACCATTAATTATCCTTCTGATTTGCGTAAATTGAAAGAATGCCAATTGGAACAACTTTGTGTTGAATTAAGACAGTTTTTAATTGATGAGTTATCGTGTAATCCAGGTCATTTTGGCTCAAGTTTAGGCGTTGTCGAATTAACCGTTGCTTTGCACTATGTGTTTGAAACTCCGCACGATCGGATAGTATGGGACGTAGGTCATCAAGCATATGGACACAAAATATTAACTGGTAGACGAAATGTTTTTAAAACAAATAGAAAATTCAACGGCATTAGTGGTTTTCCATCTCCCAAAGAGAGTCAATACGATTCGTTTGTTGCTGGGCATGCTTCTACCTCTATTTCAGCAGGGTTAGGCATGTCTATTGCCGATGCTATGCTTGGCGAAAAAAGGCACGTAATAGCTGTAATTGGAGATGGCTCTTTGACTGGAGGATTGGCTTTTGAAGGACTGAATAATGCATCTGTTTCTCCCAATAATTTATTGATAGTGCTTAATGACAATAACATGTCTATAGATAAAAATGTAGGTGGATTAAGCCAATATTTAATGGAGATTACTACTTCTCGTACATACAATCGTATTCGTTACAAAGTATATCGAGCTTTTGAAAAAATTGGCTTGATGAACGAGTCAAAAAGAAAGTCGTTACTTCGATTTTCGAATAGTATCAAAAATTTACTTATCGGAGGAAATCAAAATATTTTTGAAAGTTTGAGTATACGCTATTTTGGGCAAGTAGATGGACATGACGTGTTGCAGTTAGTAAAAATTTTGAATGATATTAAAGATTTTAAAGGACCAAAAGTTTTACATATTAAAACAAAAAAAGGGAAAGGATTTGCCCCAGCTGAAAACGCAGCAACCGAATGGCATGCACCAGGATTATTTAACAAAGAAACTGGAGAACGCATTGTTAATACTACTAAAGGAACCAAAGAACCGCCTTTATATCAAGATGTTTTTGGTGAAACTTTACTCGAATTAGCCAAGGTAAATGATAAGATTGTAGGAGTTACACCTGCTATGCCTACAGGTTGCTCTATGAATATTTTGATGAAAGAAATGCCTGATAGAGCTTTTGATGTAGGTATTGCCGAAGGGCACGCTGTTACCTTCTCTGCTGGTTTAGCTAAAGAGGGATTGCTACCATTCTGTAATGTGTATTCCTCTTTTATGCAACGAGCATACGACCAAGTTATCCACGATGTGGCATTGCAAAACCTGAATGTGGTATTTTGTTTGGATAGGGCTGGATTGGTTGGGGCTGATGGACCCACTCATCATGGAAATTTTGATTTAGCATACTTTCGGGTGGTTCCTAATTTAACTATTGCATCTCCCATAAACGAAGAAGAATTACGCAATATGATGTATACAGCACAATTGCCAAATAAAGGTCCATTTGTTATTCGTTATCCACGTGGCAATGGGGTATTAGTTGATTGGCAAACCCCGATGAAAGAATTACCTATTGGAAAAGGTGTTTGTTTGAAAGAAGGCAAAGACATTGCTGTATTGAGCATTGGAAATATTGGAAATACCGTAGCAAAAGCAATTGAACTGCTTGGAAGTGATAGCAAAAAGGTGGCACACTATGATATGCGATTCCTTAAGCCAATAGATGAAGAAATGCTACATGATATTGCTAGCAAATTTAAAAAAGTGATTACAGTTGAAAATGGTACTATTAAAGGAGGATTAGGGTCAGCTGTTTTAGAATTTTTTGCTGATAATAATTATTTACTGTCAGTTACTCGCTTGGGTTTACCTGATGAATTTATTCAACATGGTTCCAATGATGAATTATTTAAAATGCTACGTTTGGATGATCAAGGAATAGCACAAAGTTTACGTTTATTAGTATAAAGTATTTCATACAATACAATTATGAGAATTATTATTGCTGGTGCAGGAGAAGTAGGTACTCATCTTGCTAAACTACTTTCAAAAGAAAATCACACGATTATTTTGCTTGATGAAAATGGTGAAAAAGTAAAAGCCTTAGAGGCAAATTATGATATACTCGGTATTGAAGGTTTGCCAACCTCATTAAAAGATTTGAAAGAAGCTCAGGTAGAAAATGCAGATTTATTTGTTGCTGTTACTCCATACGAAAGTACGAATATTACGGCTTGTCTTTTGGCAACCAATTTAGGAGCTAAAAAGACCCTCGCTCGTATAGATAACTATGAATATCTATTACCTAAAAATTTGGAGTTTTTTCAACGTTTGGGAGTAGATTCTCTTATCTATCCTGAGATGTTGGCAGCCAAAGAAATTGTAAGTGCACTCAAAAGAGGGTGGGTACGTCAATATGTCGAATTTTCTGATGGAGCTTTAGTATTGTTAGCTACCAAATTAAGAGAAAATGCCCCTATTGTAAATAAAACTATTGAAGAGGCTTTTGATAAAGAGAATTCTACCGTGCGTATCATTATGATTAAGCGATTAGGAATGGATATTATTGCCAAAGGAAAAGATAAAATATTGGCTGGAGATATTGTATATTTTATCACAACAAAAGACAATATCGAACAAGTACGTATTCAGGCAGGAAAAGAAGACTTTGAGATTAATAATATTATGATTTTGGGAGGAGGAAGTCGTATTGGTGTACGTGCGATACAAGAATTGCCAAGGAATAAAAATATAAAGGTTATTGAACAAAATAAAGAAAAAAGTATACGTGTCATTGAAAATACCGATAATGTATTGGTTATTAACGGAGATGGACGTGATTTAGAATTGTTGAAAAACGAAGACATTGAGTCTTATGATGCTTTTGTCGCCCTCACGGGTAATGCAGAAACAAATATATTAGCATGTTTAACAGCCAAAAATTTTGGGGTAAAACGTACGGTTGCTGAAGTCGAAAACTTAGATTATGTACCTTTGGCAGAAAATCTAAATATAGGGTCAATTATAAATAAAAAATCATTAGCTGCCAGTCATATATATAAACTAATTCTTGGTGGCAACGTGTCTAATGTACGTTGCTTAACCCTTGCTGATGTAGAAATTGTAGAGTTTGTAGCAGGAGAAAAATCGGCTATAGTTAAAACCCCAATTAAAGATATTCGTTTGCCTGAGAATGTAAATATCGGAGGTATAATTAGAGATGGAGTAGGCTTTGTTGCCATGGGAACTTCTCATATTCAACCTGGTGATAATGTGCTCGTTTTTTGTGCTGAAGATACAATTAGAAAAGTAGAGAAGTTATTTAAGTAGCTCAATTAATGAAAAAAATTTTAAATATCAAAATAATTATTCGAACATTAGGCTTTTTGTTATTGTTTCAAAGCTTTTTTATGTTGTTGGCATCTTTCGTTTCTTTTTTGTATAACGAATCAGATGTACAGCCCATTTTATTGTCTGCAGGCATTACTTTGACCGTTGCCCTTATTGCTATCTTATCTATTTCCAAACCAACAGAACCTATTGGAAAACGAGAAGCTTATTTAGTAGTAGCATTAGTTTGGGTTGTTTTTTCATTGTTTGGGCTGCTTCCTTTTTTATTGAGTGGTTCCATTCCTTCTTTCACGGATGCTTTTTTTGAAACAATGTCTGGTTTTACCACTACGGGAGCATCTATCTTAACCGATGTAGAAAGTCTTTCTCATGGATTATTGTTTTGGCGGAGTATTATCCAATGGCTGGGAGGTATGGGTATTATAGTGCTTTCATTGGCTATTTTGCCTCTATTGGGCATGGGTGGAATGCAGCTTTTTGTTGCAGAAGTACCAGGACCTACCAAAGATAAATTGCATGCTAAAGTTAGTTTTACAGCTAAAGCATTGTGGGGTATTTATGTAGTTTTAACAGCATCGCAAGCCTTGTTTTTATGGCTTGGGGGGATGGATTTATTTGATGGTATTTGTCATTCATTTACGACAATGGCAACGGGAGGTTTTTCTACTAAAAATGCCAGTATTGCTTATTGGAATTCTCCTTTGATTGAGTATATAATCATTGTGTATATGTTTTTGGCAGGAGTTAATTTTTCGCTCTATTTTTCTTTTTTACAGGGAAATTTTTCAAAGATTTTTAAAAATGAAGAATTAAAGTACTATCTTTCATTTGTTCTTGTATTTACTCTATTAGTAGTTTGTAGCGTCGTATTTTATACTCCTGAGTTAGTAATAAGTGTTGAACAGATTATTCGACATAGTTTATTTCAAGTGGTTTCTTTGTTCACAACAACAGGTTTTGCTACCTATGATTATTTACTTTGGTCTCAATTTACATGGATGTTGTTGATTGTTACGATGTTATTTGGGGCATCAGCTGGATCAACTAGTGGTGGAATAAAGTTGGTTCGCATTGTGTTATTACTCAAAAATAGTTATTATGAGTTTAAACGTTTGTTGCACCCAAATGCAATTATTCCAGTACGTTATAATGAAAAAGTAGTTATGCCTCAAATGATGACAAACGTGTTGGCTTTTGTTGCTCTCTATATTACCATATTAGTAATTGGAATGATTATGCTTGGAGCTTTTGGAATGAATTTTGATGAGGCGGTAGGTTCGGCTGTTACTGCATTAAGCAACGTAGGACCCAGTTTAGGTAGTCTCGGACCATCATCTAATTTTGCCGCTATTTCTCTCCCTGCCAAATGGGTTATGTCTTTTTTAATGTTAATTGGTCGTTTAGAATTATTTACAGTTTTGGTTATTCTTACACCCACATTTTGGAGTAAATAATGCTACCACAAGAAATTAAGCATCTTATTCAACGTTACAAAGATAAACCTCTAGAATCTGTTGTTTTTAAAAAATTTCCAGAGAATGTAGATGTCCCATTGTTACTGCAACAATTAGAAGGTCGTAGATTTATTGCTAATAAAATGCCTTCTTGGAATACATTCATCGATGAGCTCGTATTTCCTTCGCATTTGGCTTTTCAACAAGCATCTTCTGAGCAAACAGCACGCTACAAAGCCTCTTTGCTACAAATAGAATCTCTTGTTGATTTAACAGGTGGGATGGGCATAGATAGTTATTTCTTTTCGCAACGAGTGAAAAAATTAGTGTATATTGAACAACAAAGTAACTTATGTAGCATAGCATCTCATAATTTTAACGTATTGGGTGCACAGAATATTGATGTTATAAATACACAAGCTGAAGTATATAGTAACACTATGCCAATGGTCGATTGTGTGTATATCGACCCTGCACGCAGGAATATTACGGGAGCTAAAGTCGTATTGTTAGAAGATTGTAGCCCTAATGTGGAGGCTATATTACCTCACATACTTACAAAAACAAGGTATGTATTACTCAAATTATCACCTATGTTTGATATAGAAATGGCGGTGAGAAGTTTGCCAAATATAAAGGAAATACACATAGTAGCAGTTGATAATGATTGTAAAGAATTGCTTGTTGTGCTTGATGTTCTTCATTCGTTACCTAGTTGTACGTATCACTGTATCAATATTGCTGAAAACAACCAAAATCAACAACATAGTTATACAAATGAGCTTGTACAAGGCGTACACATTCATTATACATCTCAACTTTCGACCTATGTATACGAACCAAATGTTACCATTTTAAAAGCAGGTTGTTTTAGTAGTATTGCAACTGCATTTTGTGTAGAAAAGCTTCATCCCAATAGTCATTTATTTACTTCAAATCAATTGCATATTGATTTTCCGGGTAGAATATTTGAGGTAATAGAAGTGGTAGAATTTAATAAAAAGGCTATCAAAACACTACTAACACCCATTAAAAAAGCAAACGTAACGGTGCGAAATTTTCCTTTACGAGTGGATGAATTCCGTAAAAAAACACAATTAAAAGAGGGTGGTGATACATATATATTTGCTACAACGGTAGCAAATAATAAAAAAGTATGTATTATCTGTCGAAAAATTAACCAAAAATAATGTTTACTTCAGGTATAATGTCAATATTAAATTTCTCTTTTACAGATTCTCTTATTTTATCCGAAAGATAAATAATGTCTAATCCATTTGCTCCACCTTTGTTGATTAGTACCAATGCTTGGCTACCGTGTACTGCTACTTTGCCAATTGATTTTCCTTTCCATCCACATTGTTCAATTAACCAACCTGCAGGAACTTTAATATGCTTATCAGATACATGAAAACTTGGGATATCTGGATACAACTGTTGTAATTGAAGAAAATGTTCCATTGCTATGATGGGATTCATAAAAAAACTACCAGCATTACCAAGTACCTTAGGTTCAGGGAGTTTTCGTTTTCGGATGGCAATTACGGCTTGTCTAACCGTTTGTATGTTCACTTCTTTATAATTCAAGATTTCAGTAGATAAACTTCCATAACTTACATTGGGGGTATAATGTTTAGCTAATTTGTACGTAACATAGCAAACAACATATTTATTACGGAAACCCTGTTTGAATATACTATCCCTGTATCCAAAAGCACACTCTTTATTTGAAAAGGTTTTTTGTTTCCCAGTGCTAATTTCTATACAGTCTACTGATTGAATAATATCTTTTACTTCAACACCATAAGCCCCAATATTTTGAATTGGAGTAGCACCTACCTCGCCTGGAATTAAAGATAAATTTTCAGCACCTCCTAATTGATTTTCTACGCAATAATCTACAAAATCATCCCAATTTTCTCCTGCACCTACACGTATCCATACGTGGTCAGCTGATTCCTTGCTTATCTCTTTTCCCTTTATTTGCGAATGTAAAATAACCCCTTCATAGTCGTTGATAAAGAGCAGATTACTGCCACCTCCAATATGAAAAAATTTGTTTTCTTTTAACAAATCACTTCCTAATAATTGTTGCAGTTCAGTAATGTTATCATACTCCACAAAATAATTTGCCGTAACATCGACTCCAAATGTATTATGATTAAGTAGTGAAAAATTTTCCAATGTTCTCATATAATAGTGGATATTGTATTAGTATTACTAAAATTGTATAAATCAATTTTCGGTTTTTTATAATAATTGTCCATCTTTGTTTGTTGTACAAAGATATAAAATTTATACTTCTAAGAGCTACAAATAGTAAAAAAAACGTACTTTTGTAACATGAGAAAAAAGCAAATCATACTTTCAGTTACCAACGATTTGGAAACAGACCAACGTGTACATAAGGTAGCTACTTTTTTTTATGATAAGGGTTTTGATGTTTTAGTAATTGGTCGTAAACTTAAAAATAGCCAAAATTTATCCCGCTTATATCGTACAAAAAGATTCAATCTATTTTTCAATAAGAGTGTTTTATTTTACACTGAATATACTATTCGATTATTTGTTTTTTTACTTTTTTCTCGAAAATCTGTTTTATGGTCGAATGATACCGATACTATTATCCCTAATTTTATTATCTCTAAGTTGTACAAAAGGGTCTTGTTTTTTGATGCTCACGAATTATTTCCCGAGTTGCCTGAGTTGGCACATCGACCGAAAATTAAAATGATTTGGAAGAAAATTGAAGATTGTATTTTTCCTCATATACAAAATAGTTTTACGGTTTGCCAATCCATAGCAGATTATTATAAAGAATTGTATGGTATTGAAATGCAAGTGATTAGAAATGTTCCTTATAAAAAAGATATACGTTCTTACCAACCCATATCGGTACCAAAGGATAAGATAATTGTTCTTTATCAGGGAGCGGTAAATGTAGGTAGGGGTTTAGAGCAATCTATCGAGGCAATGACTTTATTGCCGAATGCTATGCTGTATATAGTAGGAGATGGCGATGTGTTAGATCAGTTAAAAAAACAAGTTCAACATTTGAATGTACAACAACAAGTTGTTTTTACAGGCAAAATTCCTTTTGAAGAGTTACCTCGCTACACTAAAGTAGCACATGTTGGGTTAGCATTACTGGAGCATAGAGGTTTGAGTTATTATTATGCCCTTCCAAATCGAATATTTGATTTTATTCAAGCTGATGTACCTATTTTAGCACGTAATTTTCCAGAAATGGCACGAATTATTAATGGATATGGTGTTGGAATAACCATAGATGCTAACACTCCATCACTTATTGCTAAAACTATACAAGATATATATAACCAACAGCACCAATACACTTTGAGTTCATTTGACAAGGCAAAAGAGGATTTATGTTGGGAAAAAGAGCAATGTATATTATTCGAAGCACTTAAAAAGAGCGGTTTATTGAATTAATCTACAACCTCACCATTTTTGATAAGGTTGTATGATACATATTTAGCTATTATAATCCGTTTTCGTGTAGATATTTTTCAGCATCTATGGCTGCTTTACACCCACTACCAGCAGAAGTGATAGCTTGTCTGTATACTGGGTCGGCTACATCCCCAGCGGCAAATATCCCTTCAATATTGGTTTTAGTACTACCGTTTTTAGTTTTAATATAGCCTACTTCGTCCATTTCTATAAAGTTTTTGAAGATTCTTGTATTTGGTGTGTGACCTATGGCTAAAAAGAATCCATCAATGTTAATGCTCACTTCTTTTTCTTCTGGAGTTCCTTTTTTGTGCCATAATATAGCCCCTTCTACCACTTTCTCACCAAAAAGTGATTTTGTTTGATGTTCGAATAACACTTCGATGTTTGCCGTTTCGATAACGCGTTTTTGCATTACCTTTGATGCTCTTAGTTCATTTCTACGAACAATCAAATATACTTTATTACAGATAGATGATAGGTATATAGCTTCTTCGCAGGCAGTATCTCCTCCACCAACTACTGCTACATTTTTTTTTCTATAAAAGAATCCATCGCATGTAGCACATGCAGATACACCAGAACCAGCATATTTTTGTTCATCAGGGATGCCCAAATATTTTGCTGATGCCCCTGTTGCGATAATGACAGAATCTGCTGTAATTGTTTTTTCTCCATCAATGGTAACTACAAATGGACGTATTGAAAAATCAACTTCGGTAGCAGAGCCCCACCGTACATCTGTTCCAAATCGTATGGCTTGTTTTTTAAGGTCTTCCATCATTTCTACTCCAGTAATTCCTTCTGGATAACCTGGAAAATTTTCTACTTCGGTGGTTGTTGTCAATTGTCCACCAGGTTGCATTCCCTCATATAAAATAGGTGATAAATTTGCTCTTGAAGCATAAATGGCAGCAGTAAATCCTGCTGGACCTGACCCAATAATTAGGCAACGAGTCGTTTCTGTCGTTTTCATATCTGTATTATCTTAAATCTATTATTTCTGCTTTTGGGTATTTTTTTGCATCGAAAATAAAATCGGATGCTAAAAGCGAAGCATTTACATTCATTTTGGTTAGTTCGATACTGGTAGTTATGCCAGATTTTTCAAATGTGCTTATATTCACTATTTGATTTTTATCAATACGTATTTTTATATTAATTCTAAAGTATGTTTCATTTTTATTTTCAGGATACAAATCAATTGAATATACTTGTTGATTATTTTCCACCACAATGGCTGGTTGTGGTATACGATAATTTTTTTTGTATGTATTTAGCACATATGTTGGATTGAATTGCTTTAGTTCTTCTGCATTGGCTTCACTAATTGTGAGTTCGTTTGCCTCTTTTAAATAAACATACTGAAATTTACCATCGTACAGAATTTCTGCAAATGCTGTATTAATCATCATTTTCTCTTTATGTGTGCGTATATTTCCTTGCATCTTTTGAGATGCTTTGTTTTGAGCATTATTGATATGCATGGTAAAATCTGTATTTGTAAATGTTGCAGATTTTATATCTTTTGTTGCCTTATCTAGTATCTCTATTGCTTTGGCATCTACTTGTGCTGATAAATACAGTGATGCACTTAATAATGTAATGAGTAGAAAAAGTGTTTTTTTCATTGTGTATTATTTTTTTTGAACTGTCCAACCAAATTTTCCTATTTTTTCGCCTAATTTGTAGTAATTACCATGTGAATAAGCAATTAGTTTTGATTCGGATAGCTTAAATTCTCCTGTTTTAGCGTCCATAAATTGTTCATCAGCTTGCACATTTACCACTTCAGCTATAAACATATCATGGGATCCTAGCTCTTTTATTTCTAGCACTTTACATTCTATATTCAAAGGAGATTCTTTTATTATAGGTGCGTTTACTAATTGGGCTTTCTCTGGTGTTAGATTCATTTCTTTCCACTTATCATATTTTGCTCCTGATCTTACACCACACCAGTCAGTAGCACGAGCCATACTTTCGGTAGTTAGGTTAATAACAAAAGCCTTATTTTTTACCAATATAGGATACGAATGTCGTTCTTTTCGCACAGAAATGTAGCACATCGGAGGATTGCTACAGATGGTGCCTGTCCAACTAATAGTTAAAAGGTTATATTCATCCTCTGTACTGCCACAACTAACTAGTACAGCAGGTAGTGGATAGATAAGTGTACCTGGTTTCCAATTTTGTTTCATCTTATTTCAACATTAAATCTTCATCTTTACAAATTCGTTCGCAATAATGACATTTTGCTAATCTTTTTTTCTTGTCAATAAAATAAAAATGTGTGGGCACATGCTCTTTGTTGGTTATACACATGGGGTTGATACATTGCAAGGTATCTTTAATTTCATCAGGAATAACAAGTTCTACTTTTTTGATAACTTCGTAATTTTTAATGATATTAATTTTTGCATTTGGTGCAATTAGTGCAATTTTATTTACTTCCTTGGGGGTAAAAAATACATCAGATATTTTAATGATACCCTTAATACCAAGTTTTTTACTTTCCAAATTATTTCCAATCGTTATTTGGTTAGGCATTGTATGTAGGGCGAGTATAGATACAACTTGAAATAATTTATCAGATGGTATATGATCAATAACTGTCCCATTTTTTAGAGCCTGTACCACCAATTCGTGATTGATATTTGTTTTCATACGGATAATTTTATTGATTTACCTAAAGAAGTCCTAATATTGAACAGATAATTGCCTGACGAACATATACTCCGTTGCGTGCTTGCTCAAAATAATACGCTTTCGGATTTGTATCCACATCCATATCAATTTCGTTTACACGAGGTAGCGGGTGTAAAATCCGTAAGTTTTGTTTACTGTTTTCTAACATAGCATTTTTTAGTACATATGTGTTTTTTACTTTCTCGTATTCTACAGGGTCTGTAAAACGTTCACGTTGCACTCTCGTCATATATAAAATATCAGCCTTGTTTATTGCTTCCGATATTTCCACATACTGTTTGTAAGAAATTCCTTGTTTATTACATAGCAGTTTATACGAATCTGGTATTTGTAACTCTGGAGGTGAAACAAAGTGAAAGGAAGGGTTAAAATGGCTCATAGCCATTACTAAAGAATGTACAGCCCTACCATATTTTAGGTCGCCAACCAAACTTATTTGAAGGTTTTCCAATGTGGCTTGCGTTTTTTTGATGGAGTACAAATCAAGCATTGTTTGTGTTGGATGCTGATTAGATCCATCTCCTGCATTGATAATCGGTACGGCAGATACTTCTGAAGCGTATCGTGCAGCACCGTCTATATGATGTCGCATAATTATTAAATCTGCGTAGCCACTTACCATTTTGATGGTGTCGTTTAGCGTTTCGCCTTTCGTAGAGCTTGAAGTGGCTGCATCTGAAATGCCAATAACACGCCCTCCAAGTCTGTTTACCGCTGTTTCAAAACTTAATCTTGTACGCGTAGATGGTTCAAAAAACAACATTGCTATTACTTTACCTTCCAAAATGCGGGTATTCGGATTGTTCTCAAATTTTTCTGCTTCTACAAGAATACGCAATATGTCTTCTTTGGAGAAGTCTGAAATAGACACGAGGCTTTTGTTTTTCATCGAAACCATTTTTTTTGTGTAATAAATAAACTAAAATCCAAATAAAATAAAGCCACTACAACTTTCGTTATACTGGCTTTATTGTTATGGTAAATTACATGTTTTCATACATAAATTTTCTAAAGTAGATATACAAAAAGACTCATCCATTTCTTTGCTAATATCATACTACAAATGTATAAAATATCGTTGATATTTCATCTGTTTGTTAAACTAATTTATGAATTACCAATCCAGAACGTAATTTTGGTTCAAACCAAGTTGTTTTAGGTGGCATGATATTTCCTGTGTCAGCAATATCAATCAGTTGTTTCATAGAAACGGGATACAACGCTAATGCTACTTTCATTTCGCCACTATCAACACGTTTCTTTAATTCTTCTAAACCACGTATTCCTCCTACAAAATCAATACGTTTATCGCTTCTAAGGTCTTTGAGCCCTAGTAGTTCATCTAGTATAAGGTTAGAGGAAATAGTTACATCCAACACACCTATCGGATCATTGTCGTTATACGTGCCAGGTTTGGCTGTAAGAGAGTACCATTTCCCACTTAAATAAAGAGAGAAATTATGTAATGTATTGGGATGATAAATTGCTGTACCCTTATCTTCTACTACAAAGTTTTTTTCTAATGCTTTCAAAAAATCACTATCACTTAATCCATTCAAGTCTTTTACTACACGGTTGTAATCCATAATATTCAGTTGGTTATCAGGAAAACAAACGGCTAAGAAATAGTTGTATTCCTCGTCTCCTTTATGATGGGGATTTTGGAGTTTTTTTTCGTTGCCTACTAAAGCAGCTGCTGCACTTCGATGATGACCATCAGCAATGTATAAAGACGGTATGTTAGCAAATAATTTGGTAATACGATGAATATCGTTTGTGTCATTGATTACCCAAAAATGGTGTCCGAAACCATCAGGAGCAACAAAATCATATGTTGCTTTTTGCATAATAGTTTTACTAACAATCGCATCTATTTCTTTATTGTTTGGGTATGCTAAAAAAACAGGTTCAATATTGGCATTGTTAATACGAACGTGTTTCATGCGATCTTCCTCTTTATCCCTTCGAGTCAATTCATGTTTTTTTATTTTTTCTTGCATATAGTCATCAACTGATGCACACACAACGAGTCCGTATTGTGTTCTTCCATTCATTGTTTGAGCATATATGTAATATTTCTCCGAATCATCTTGCACTAGCCATCCTTTATCTTGAAAAAGTTGAAAGTTCTCAGCTGCCTTTTCGTATACATCTGCATCGTGTTCATCTTTTCCTATTGGAAAGTCAATTTCTGGTTTAATAATGCGATACAATGATTTTTCGTTTCCTTCTGCTTCTTTACGTGCTTCTTCGGAATTAAGTACATCATACGGGCGAGAAGCCACTTGTTCTACAATAGACTGGGGTGGACGTATGCCTTTAAATGGTTTAATGATTGCCATAATCTTTTTTACTATTTGTTTGATAAATTAATCTAATTCAATGATATATATAAAGAAAAAGCACCTATTCGTAGATGCTTTTTTTATCGTTATTTATTTACACGAAATTTATCATTTCCATGTAAAATATAATTGACTATTTGTTCTGCAGCAGCTATACCAGCATTGATGTTTGCTTCGGCTGTTTGAGCACCCATTTTTTTGGGAGTAGAAAAATATCTACCTGGAAAATGGGTCGTAAATTCATCGTGATGCGACGGCGGAATATCGGTAAGATATTTAAAATCAGTCCTGTCTTCCATTAATTTTATCAATTCTGCCTCGTTGATAACTTCTTTTCTTGCTGTATTGATTAGCATACCACCTTTAGGCATTGTAGAAAGTAATTCATAATTGATAGAGTTTTTTGTCTCAGCAGTAGCAGGTATGTGTAAGGAAATAAACTGACATGTTTTGTATAGTTCTTCCGCAGACTGTACAGCAGTTACCCCGTCTTGTTCAATAACGTGTGCAGGACAAAATGCATCGTAAGCAAAAATTTCCATGCCAAATCCTTTGGCAATACGTGCTACATTTCTACCAACATTTCCATATGCATGTATGCCTAATTTTTTTCCTAATAATTCAGTACCCGAAGATCCATTGTAAAAATTACGTACTCCGTATACCATCATTCCAAGAGCTAATTCGGCTACGGCATTGGCATTTTGACCAGGCGTATTCATTACACAAATATTATGTGCTGTGGCTGCTTCCAAATCAACATTGTCGTATCCAGCACCAGCTCTTACAACTATTTTTAGTTGTTTGGCTGCAGCAATTACTTCCGCATCTACAATATCACTACGAATGATAATTGCGTTAGCATCTGCTACTGCATCTAATAATTGTTGTTTTTCTGTGTATTTTTCTAACAAGGCTAGCTCAAATCCTGCTGCTACCACTACTTTTTTAATACCGTCAATTGCTACTTTGGCAAACGGTTTATCTGTCGCTACTAATACCTTCATGTTTCGATAAAATTATGTATGTTTAGTTATTGGTTTCAAATTCATTCATGCAGTCAACTAAAGCTTGTACACTTTCTATTGGCAATGCATTGTAACATGATGCACGGAAACCACCTACCGAACGATGACCTTTTAATCCAACCATACCCTTTGAGGTAGCAAATTTTAAGAAGTCTGCCTCTAAATGTTGGAACTCTGGTTTCATAACAAAACAAATATTCATACGAGATCTATCTTCTTTGTTTGCTGTGCCTACAAACATTTTACTGTTGTCAATAGCATTGTATAACAAAGTAGCTTTTGCAATGTTATTTTTTTCTACTTGTACTAAACCTCCTTGCGATTTTAACCATTTTAATGTTTGCAAAGCCGCATATATAGGTAATACTGGTGGAGTATTGAACATTGATCCCTCTTTTATATGTGTTCTATAATCTAGCATGGTAGGGATATAACGGCTTACTTTGCCAAGAAGTTCGTCTTTTACAATAACGAAAGTAACACCAGCTGGGGCTAGATTTTTTTGTGCACCACCGTATATCATACCATATTTTGATACATCTACTGGACGAGAAAAAATATCAGAAGACATGTCTGCTATGAGGGGTACTGGAGAAGTAATATCTTCTAATAATTCAGTACCATAAATTGTGTTGTTTGTAGTAATGTGAAAGTAATCAGCATCTGTTGGAATGCTATATCCTTTAGGAATAAATGTATAATTAGCATCAGCAGAACTTGCAACTTCTACTACTTCTCCAAAGGCTTTTGCTTCTTTTAGAGCTTTTTTAGCCCATACACCTGTATTCAAATAAGCTGCTTTTTTCTCTAATAAATTGAATGGAAGCATACAAAATTGCAAACTAGCACCGCCTCCCAAAAATAATACCGAATAGCCTTCAGGTATATTTAATAATTCTTTGAACAATGCAACGGCTTCGTCTACAATGGGTTGAAAGTTCTTAGCTCTATGGCTAATTTCCAAAATAGACAACCCGTCATTCTCAAAATCTAATACAGCCTGTGCTGTCTTTTCAATCACTTCTCTTGGTAAGATAGATGGTCCTGCGTTAAAATTATGCTTTTTCATTCGAAAAAATAAATTAAATTAGTTTGTAAATAATACCTACATGTAGGTTTTTTATAATTAATTGGATTGTAAAAATTTGCGTTTAAAATCTTCCTGTTAGCTCAGACTTTTTAGAAAGCACAAAATTATTGTTTTTTTTCCTATCTTGTATCAAAAAGAGAAGGTATTTTTACACAAGATATTAACGACTTACAATTTGAATAATTTTAAGTATAGTCTGCATCGATTTTTCTAAAGAAGATATAGGTAAATACTCAAATTTACTATGAAAATTGTGTCCGCCAGCAAAAATGTTGGGACAGGGTAGCCCCATGTACGAAAGACGAGCACCATCCGTCCCGCCACGTATTGGTTTTATTTTTGGTGTTACACCTACTTCTATCATTGCTTGTTCCGCTAAGCTTACTATATGCATAATAGGTTCAATAGTGGATTTCATATTGTAATACTGATCTTCAATTAAAACGTTTATGCAAGCTAAGGGATATTTTTCATTCATTTGTCGTACTATAGTGGATAAATTTGCTTTTCTATTTGTAAAATCTTGTATATCAAAATCACGAATAATATACTGTAAAATAGTTTTTTCTACATTTCCTTCAATTTTATCTAAATGGAAAAATCCCTCATAACCACTTGTGTTTTCAGGTAATCCAAATTGTTTGAGCAATGAAATAACTTCTTGTGCAATGAGCATAGAGTTAATCATTTTATTTTTCGCATAACCCGGATGTACGCTGTTTCCTTGAATGGTAATTGTAGCCATTGCAGCATTAAAATTTTCATATTCTAATTCGCCAATCTCCCCACCGTCAATTGTGTATGCCCAATCTGCTCGACATAAATTTAAGTCAAAATGATCTGCCCCTTTTCCAATTTCTTCATCAATAGTAAATGCGAATAAAATATCTCCATGTTTGAAGTTATTGTCTTCGCCAATTTTTTCTATAGCACTAACAATAGCTGCAATACCTGCTTTATCATCGCTTCCTAGCAAGGTGGTGCCATCGGTTACTATTATGTCTTGTCCAATATAGTGCAGGAGCTCAGGAAATTGTTGAGGGGATAAGATTCCTTCTTTTTGTAGTATGATATCTTTTCCATCATATGCTTTTACAATGTTGGGTTGTATGTTTTTCCCACTCATTGCTGGACTTGTATCCATATGTGCAATAAAAGCTATAGTAGGAATTTTTTTCTCGGTCAAGTTACTTTTGAGGGTAGCATACACATATGATTTATCTGTTCGTATTACGTCTAATCCCAATGATACTAATTCTTTTTCAAGCATTTCAGCAAATAGTACTTGACCCATGGAACTAGGGGTTGAGTTTGATGTTTCATTAGCTTGTGTATCAATCTCAATATAAGATAAAAAACGTTCAGTGATGCTTTTCATTTTGTGGTATACTAAAAAGAGGAGTGTGCACACACTCCTCTTTGATGATTGAAATTTGTATGTTATCTATCTGTATATTGTTTTTCGTAATAGCTTTGGTAATTTCCACTCGTTACATTATCAAGCCATTCTTCGTTTGCTAAGTACCAATCTACTGTTTTTTCTAATCCTTCATCAAACTGCAAAGAAGGAGTCCATCCTAATTCACGTTCTAATTTGCTTGCATCGATAGCATAACGCATATCATGACCAGCTCTATCTGAAACGTACGTAATTAGTTGGGCTGATGTTCCTTTTGGACGACCAAGTTTTGTATCCATGATTTCGCACAACTTTTTAATCAAATCAATGTTTGTCCACTCATTGTGTCCACCAATGTTATATGTTTCACCAATTTTAGCAGTATGAAAAATAACATCTATCGCACGTGCATGATCGTTTACCCACAACCAATCACGGATATTTTCTCCTTTTCCGTAAATGGGAATTGGTTTGCTATGTTTTATATTATTGATAGCTAGTGGAATTAATTTTTCTGGGAAGTGATTCGCTCCATAGTTATTTGAGCAATTGGAAATTACTACAGGTAACCCATAGGTGTGATAATAGGCACGAACAAAGTGGTCAGAACTAGCTTTAGAAGCAGAATAGGGGCTGCGAGGGTCGTAAGGAGTTTCTTCTGTGAAAAAACCTTCTTTACCTAGTGAGCCATACACTTCATCGGTTGAAATATGGTAAAAACGTTTCCCCTCCATGTTGTTTTTCCACAAATTTTTAGCAGCTGTTAATAGATTAGCAGTACCCAATACATTGGTTTTAATAAAAGCTAATGGGTCGGTAATTGAACGGTCAACGTGAGATTCAGCAGCAAGGTGCAATACACCATCAAATTGGTATTTTTGGAATAATTCTTGGATAAATATTTCGTCGGTAATATCCCCTTTTATAAAATTGTAATTTGGTTTATTGGCTATGTCAGTTAAGTTTTCCAAATTACCAGCATACGTAAGAGCATCTAAATTATACAGTGTGTAATTTGGATACTTGTTTACAAATAAGCGTGTTACGTGAGACCCAATAAAACCAGCACCTCCTGTAATCAAAATTGTTCTTTTTTCCATTTAAAAAAATGTATTAGGATTTAACGGGTACAAAATTACATAAAAAGACGTATATTACAACAAATTGTACAGAATATTTTATTGTTTATAAGTTGTTCAAAACTTTTAATTTATCTATATTGCATAGTAGCATTATTATTACGTACTTTGTCGGCTATGAATACGATTATATGTTATATAGAAGAATTATTGTACGAACACGATTTTGTGGTTATACCCACATTTGGAGGTTTTGTGGCTGGTTATCAGTCTTCTAGGATAACTCCAGAGGGAAATATTTATCCTCCTCAGAAAGAAATAGGTTTTAATACAAATGTACAATATAATGATGGGTTGCTGGTGCAAACAATGATGGAAAAGCAAGGTATCAGTTTTTCTCAAGCTAGTGCTTTACTTCATGTACATATTGAAGAATGGAAAAAAGAGTTGTATAGAGAAAAAAACTTGCATTTTGGAAACATAGGCAGTTTTTCACTAACAAACACGAACGTTATCTCTTTTACCCCAGCCTTTACCAATGATTTTTTGTGTTCTTCTTTTGGTTTTTACCCTTTATATTTACCACAGCTATCTCAGGAATTAGTTTATAATCAAGCACCAGTTTTTGTTGATACTGTTCGTGCATTTACTCCAGAACCCATTTCTTGGTCGAATACGGTTAGATATATAGTAGCAAGTGCCGCTGTAATTTTATTTTTTCTGTTTTTCCCCGTTCAATTAACCAATATTCCTATTGATTCTCAGGCTGGTGTATGTGGATACCGGTTTACCTCAGCAGTGTCTGGAGATTTGTCTGTGGATGAAAATGAGAGAGTTGAAGTTGTTGATAATCAGCAATATAAAGACAGTTGTATTCAAAAAGTGAATACGCTGACTACTTTAAATGGTGTACAACAACTACCAGAACGTTTTTATATCGTTATAGGGAGTTTTCAAACAGAACGAATGGCTCAACGATTTGTGTCAGAATTGCCTGCCATATTCAGTTCTGCTACTATTGTGTTTTCTGAAAACCGATATCGTATAACCACAGCAAGTTTTGAAACAGAGCAAGAGGGAGAATATTTTCTTCACACTTTTCAGCAAAATCATCCGCGATTTAAAGATGCTTGGTTGCTTAAAAAATAAATTTTCCCTAAAAAAACTGCCGATAAGTATTTGTCAGCTTAATAATTAGTAGTATCTTTGCATCCGCATTCGGGAAATGCACAGAAGTTTATTAACTAATAAAAAAAACAAAAAAGTATGGCAACTAAAATTAGATTGCAAAGACATGGACGCAAAGGGTATGCTTATTACCACATTGTAGTCGCAGACAGCAGGGCACCACGTGATGGTAAGTTTATTGAAAGGATAGGTTCGTATAACCCGAACACAAATCCTGCTACAGTAAATGTAAACTTCGAAAAAGCCTTAAAATGGATTGAAACTGGTGCTCAACCAACAGACACTGTAAGAAATATTTTATCCAGAGAAGGTGTAATGATGAAAAAACACTTATTGGGTGGTGTAAAAAAAGGTGCATTTACAGCAGAAGAAGCAGACAAGAAGTTTGATGCTTGGATGAAAAATAAACAAGTAGCTGTAGCAAAAGTGAAAGAAAAATTAGCTAGTGATGCTTCAATGACAGCAAAACAACGTTTGGATGCAGAAAAGGCAGCAAATAAAGCAAAAGCAGCTGAAGTAGCAAAAAAACAAGCAGAAAAATTGGCTGTAGCTGAGCCTGTAGCCGAAGAAGTAGCAACTACAGAAACAGAAACCTCTGTTGCAGAGTAATTAAAGTAATAATATGAAAAAGAGCTGCCCGTATTGTATGGCAGCTCTTTTTTTATCTAAATAAGTATGGTACTAGAAAAAAACTGTAGGGTATTACCCAAAATAGCTGCTACTGAGAATTTATTAAAAGAATACCTAGCAAAAGAACTAGATATTACGCCAAAGAGTATACATGCAATACATATCCTAAAACGTTCTATTGATGCTCGTCAGCGGATGGTTTTTGTTAATTTGCAGATACGTATCTTTATAGATGAAAAACCCAAAGAAGAGCGTGTATTTTTGCCTACTTATAAAGATGTATCCCAAGCAAAAAAGCAAGTCATTGTAGTTGGAGCTGGACCTGGTGGGTTGTTTGCCGCTTTGCGATTAATTGAATTAGGAATTAAACCGATTGTGGTGGAAAGAGGCAAAGATGTATCTGAACGCAAGAAGGATATAGCATTAATTTCTACATCCCACAAAGTAGATGCTGACTCTAATTACTGTTTTGGAGAAGGTGGAGCAGGAGCTTTTTCAGACGGAAAACTGTATACTAGGAGTAAAAAAAGGGGGAATGTAGATAAAATATTGCAGGTGTTATGTTATCATGGAGCATCACACTCTATTTTGATTGATGCCCATCCCCATATTGGTACAGATAAATTGCCTAGTGTTATAAAAAATATGAGAGAAACAATTCTTTCGTACGGAGGAGAAGTTTATTTTGAAACGCGTATGGATGATTTGCTTATACAACACAATCAAGTAAAAGGAGTTGTAACGAATACAGGTCAAACATTTTTAGGAAATGTACTATTAGCGACAGGGCATTCTGCTCGAGATGTGTATCGGTTGCTACAACACAAAGAAGTTGCTATAGAAGCCAAAGGAATTGCTGTTGGTGTTCGTTTAGAGCATCCACAAGCATTGATAGACCAATTACAATATCATAGCAAAGATGGTAGAGGCGAGTACCTACCAGCAGCAGAATACAGTTATGTTACTCAAGTAGCAGATAGGGGTGTATATTCGTTTTGTATGTGTCCTGGTGGTTTTGTTGTGCCCTCTGCTAGTGCTCCTAATCAGGTTGTAGTTAATGGCATGTCTCCTTCTTCAAGAGGATCTGTTTGGGCAAATGCTGGTATGGTTGTAGAAATAAGACCCGAAGATTTGCCTCAGTATGCTGCATATAAAGAGTTTAGTGTAATGAGGTTTCAAGAAGATATGGAGAACTTAGCCTATGTAAACGGAGGAAGTAAGCAGACTGCACCTGCTCAACGGATGACTGATTATGTGCGAAAAAAAGTATCGTACGATTTGCCAGCCTCTTCGTATACACCAGGTATTGTATCTTCTCCGTTGCATTTTTGGCTTCCCGAACAAATTAACGAACGATTACGAGAGGGATTTAAAACTTTCGGTCGTTGGTCGAATGGTTTCCTAACACCTGATGCCATTTTGTTAGGTGTGGAAACAAGAACGTCATCGCCTATACGAATATTAAGAGATAGAGAAACGTGTGAGCATGTTTCCATCAAAGGACTTTATCCATGTGGTGAAGGTGCTGGATATGCAGGAGGAATTGTGTCTGCTGCTATTGATGGAGAAAAATGTGCTGAATCTGTTTCTTTAGTATTGTAGAAAATAATGATATTCTTAGAAAAACAACAAATGTTGTATCATGTTAAAATATTGTTAAATATTTTTTTTACTAATTACATTTCATCTAAAACATATAATTTTGCAAGGTTGTTTATGCAACTAATAATTGTTTAGGTATGACTGCATTGGAACTTGATCAACAAGTAGTGTTTGGTATATTAAGTGGAAGAGCTTCTACTGCTATTGCTCGTAGATTGTACCGAGAATTTCGCTTGAATGGTTTACAGATTACCCCTGAACAATGGGTTATTCTTATGGCTCTTACTAATAAAGATGGTATTACTCAACAAGAACTGGCTATCACTACATATAAGGATAAGCCAAGTATTACTAGACTTATAAATAACCTTGAGAAACAGTCTTTGGTTGTACGCTCCTCTTCCAAGTCAGATAAGCGAATGAATCAAATCTATATTACAAAGTCTGGGTTGTTTTTGTACGAAAAAGCCCATATGGCAGCCATTAATGTAATGAAAGACGCTTTATATGGATTAATTGAAGATGATATTCGAATGGGAGAACGTATCTTAAAACAAATATTTAAGAATCTAGCATAATTTTTTTTTATTTATTAGTTGCATATACAACTAAATATGTGTTTAATTACTAATTTATAGTTATATTAAAATGAAAAAGCTATTTGTTTGTTTAGTTTTATTAGTATCTATTGTTTTGCAAGTATTTGCACAGAAAGAGCTTTTTAGCTTGGATGATTGTCGTAATATGGCAATGAGCAATAATAAAGAGTTAAAGATTGCACATGAGCAGGTAAAAGTAGCCGTTAGTTTGGAAAAGGCGGCATTTACACACTACTTTCCAACTATATCGGCTAATGGAGCTTATTTGTGGAATGAAAAAAATATTTCATTAATGAAAGAAGATGCCTATTTGCCGGTGTATGCAATGGATATAAATGGATCGAAAAACTATGCTGCTTCTTGGAATAATTCATGGGCTGTATACAATGGTGCTCCCGTTCCGTTAGATGCCAATGGAGTGCCATTTGATCCTCAAAAAAATCCTGAAAAGATATCATGGAAAAATTATGCTTATTTACCAAAAGATGCTTTTGAAATGGATGTTCATAATGTATTTGTTGGTTCTGTGATGATGGCTCAACCGCTTTTTATGGGGGGAAAGATTAGAGAACTAAATAATATAGCCAAATCAACACGAAAAATTTCAGAAGCCAAATTTGCAGGAGAGTTATCGGATAATATGTTGGAAACGGATGCAGCTTATTGGCGAGTGGTTTCTTTAGTAAATAAAGAAAAATTGGCAAAGAGTTATGTGGCTTTGCTAGAAAAATTAAGCAGTGATGTAGAAAAATCAATTTTGTTTGGTGTGGCAACAAAATCGGAAGCACTGTCGGTCAAAGTTAAACTTAATGAGGCTCAGATGCAGTTGCTCCAGGTGCAAGATGGGTTAAATCTTTCAAAAATGCTACTATGTCAATTATGTGGGTTGCCATTGGATAGTGATTTTGGTTTAGTTGATGAAAATATTGCTACCACTGATATGCCATTGGACAATCCAACGATAAATATAGATAATGCTGTGGCGAATAGATATGAGATAAAAAGTTTGGAGGAAACTATTAATATTGCTGAATCTAATCGAAAAATAATGGTTTCGAGGTTTATGCCTAACGCAGCCTTAACAGCAGGGTATTTATTATCAAATCCAAATACTTATAATGGCTTTTCTACCGAATTTGCTGGTATGTGGCAAGTAGGAGTAGTTGTAAATGTGCCTATATTCCATTTTGGAGAACGCATTCATACACTCAATGCTGCTCGTAGTATAAAACAAATAGCTGAGTATGAATTAGAAGATGCCAAAGAGAAGATTAGATTGGAAATAACTCAATCCTCTTTTAAAATGAATGAAGTGATTAAAAAATCAATTATGACAAAAACAAATAAAGATAAAGCAGAGGAAAATTTGCGATATGCTACTATAGGATTTGATTCGGGTGTAGTGGCATCATCTGTTGTAATGGAAGCTCAAACAGCATGGTTAAAAGCTAATTCTGAAGATGTGGATGCTCGTATTGAAGTAAAATTATGTCAATTATATTTACAAAAAGCAATTGGAAATCTTAAATAGAAAACAAACAATATAAAAAGTATAGTATGGAAACGAGTAAGAGAAATGTAGTAAAAGAAAATATAGCACGAAGTAAAACTAATTTGATGATAGGTCTGATATCTTTATTAGGCGTAGTGCTTATTATATCTTTAATAGGATGGTTAGTCTTGAAACCTGAGCCACAGCTGATACAAGGTGAAGTGGAAGCAGATGAGGTTCGTGTATCTAGTAAATTAGCAGGTCGTATACAAGAATTTAAAACGGCAGAAGGAGCCTCTGTACAAAAAGGAGATACGCTGGTATTCATCAGTTCTCCTGAATTGTATGCTAAATTAGAACAGGCTGAGGCAGCAGAAGCTGGTGCTCAAGCACAAAGTTTGAAAGCTATCAATGGTGCTCGTCGCGAACTTATTGAGGGGGCGTACCAAATGTGGCAAAAAGCAAAAGTAGGGTTGGATATTGCCGAAAAATCGTATGATAGAGCTAAGAAACTTTTTGAGAATCAAGTGATATCTGCTCAAAAATTTGATGAAGCACAAGCACAATATAATGCAGCTGTAGCAACAGAGAAAGTTGCTAAGAGCCAGTATGATATGGCGAAAAATGGAGCAGAGAAAGAAGATAAAATAGCGGCTCAGGCAATGGTAAACAGAGCAAAAGGTTCTGTATCAGAGGTAAAAGCCTATATGACAGAGATTTGCCTACTTGCTCCTTTATCTGGTGAAATTTCTGAAATATTTCCAAAACAAGGAGAATTGGTAGGGCAGGGTGCCCCGATTATGAATATAGTGGATTTACAGAATTGTTGGATAACATTTAATGTAAGGGAGGATATGCTCTCACAAATACGTATTGGTACAGAGCTAACGGTAGAGATTCCAGCTTTAAATAAAAAACAAGTAAAAGTTAAAGTGAATTATATTAAAGCATTGGGCAGTTATGCTACTTGGCGAGCAACTAAAACTTCTGGAGAATTTGATGTGAAAACATTTGAGGTTAGGGCTAAACCAATGGACGTAATTGAAGATTTACGACCAGGAATGAGTGTTCTTTTGCTAGATGAACTATAATTTTAGGTATTCATATACATTATATTATGCGGTTAAAACAAAAGAATAAGGGATTCAAGGCGGTATTTTATCGTGAATGGTTACGAATGGCAACGCATCCGATATATCTTATTATCCTTGTTGCCATACCTTTGGGTAGCTGTCTATTTTTTGTTACCTTAATGCCCGAAGGATTGCCAGAAAAACTACCAATTGGGATTATCGATCATGATAATTCCATGATATCTCGTAATACAATTAGAAAAATTGATGCAACTGCACAAAATCGGATTGTTGGTTACTATCTCAATTTTTCAGAAGCACGATCAGATATGCAACAAGGTAAGATATATGGTTTTATTGAAATACCTGTTGATTTTGAAAAGGATATTATTCTTGGCAATCAACCTAAAGTATGGTTTTATTATAACCAATCATTTTTTATTGCAGGGTCGTTAACATTAAAAAATCTTAGTAGAATATTGGCAACTATTTCGGGAGGTGTTAATTTACAATCAAGATTGGCTCACGGACAAACAGAAAAATCAAGTATAGCCCAAATACAAGCAATTGTACCAGATATACACCCTATTGGAAATCCACACATTAATTATTCGGTATATTTAACAGATATCATTTTGCCTGGAATTTTGGAGTTGATAGTTTTGTTAACCTCGGTGTATATAGTGGGGATAGAATTGAAACAAAAAACAAGCCGAAAATGGCTTGCCATAGCTGATAATTCTCTATTTAAAGCATTATTAGGTAAATTTCTTCCATATACAATTTCTTTTGTTATTATTGGATTATTTTATAATGTGGTTTTATTTAAATTTCTTCAATATCCATTGAATACTAGTTTTCTATGGATGTTGCTGAACACAGGTTTGATGATTGTGGCTTCTCAATGTGTGGGAATTTTAATGATTGGAATATTTCCAGTATTACGAGATGGTTTAAGTTTTGCGTCTTTGTATGGAGTTCTAGCTTTTTCATTTTCTGGATTTTCTTTTCCTATAGAGGGTATGCATCCGCTTTTACAAGGGTTAAGTGTTCTTTTCCCATTACGATATCATTTTAAGATATATCAAACACTTGCCTTAAATGGATTTGGATGGCAGTATGTAGCATTTGATTTTGTTTCTTTAGTACTGTTTTTATCGTTGCCTTTTCTTATTTGTATAAGACTAAAAAAAGCAATGATTTTTCAATGTTATCCTAAAAAATAAATAATAGAAGAATTAGCACAATGGTTGACAAACTTAATTATAAATCAATAAAAAAAGCAATTCAATTCACATGGCAACTTACCTGTCAGGAGTTGAAAAATGTTTTCACAGATTCGGGTGTTATTATTATATTTTTTGCTGCTGGATTATTATATCCTTTGCTATATGGATTCGTTTATTATAATGAGAATTTAACGAATGTTCCTGTAGCTGTAGTCGATAACTCTCAATCAGCTATGAGTCGTGAGTTAATACGCAAGATAGATGCAACACCTGATTTGGAAGTAAGTTTTCATTCTCCCTCGTTGGAAGAGGCGAAATTACTTTTTGCAAAAAACAAAGTAAAAGGAATTATTTTTATTCCTTCTTCATTTTCTAAAGATATTCAGACAGGAATACAAACAAATATATCAGCTTATGCCAGTATGGCTAGTATGCTGTATTATAGGGCAATGTATGCTGCTGTAAATTATGTTTGCTTGGACATGGGACAACATATTCAGATGAATAATCTTGCATCAACAGGATTAACTCAGAGGCAAACTCAGGTATATGCTACTCCTGTGCTGAGTGAGGGAAAGTCGCTTTATAATCCAAAAGGAGGATATGCTTCTTTTCTCGTTCCTACTATTTTAATTTTAGTAATTCAGCAAACATTAGTACTCGGTATTGGAATATTTGCTGGGACAGCTCGAGAAGAAAATTCCTTTCATCAATTAATCCCAATAAAAAAGAAATACCATGGTACTTTGCGTATTGTGCTAGGGAAATCATTTGCCTATTTGATATTGTATGTATTTATTTCTTGTTACAATTTAATTGTAATTCCCCGAATTTTTAATTTGCCTCAACTTGATGATATCCTAACATTGGTAATTTTTATGTTTCCATTATTATTGGCATGTATTTTCTTTGCAATGTCAATTTCAGTATTCTTTTTTGATAGGGAGGTGGTGTTTTTGTTGTATTTGTTTTCTTCTATTCCGTTATTATTTATTTCCGGTTCTTTGTGGCCAGCAGAATACATTCCAACTTTTTGGAAAGTGATGTCTTACTTTTTTCCGTCAACTTTAGGTATTCAGGGTTTTATTAAAATTAATTCTATGGGGGCATCATTCTCTCAAATTAGTTTTGAATATTTTGGATTATGGATACAGGCTGGAATGTATTTTATATTTACTTTTTTTGTATATCGGTGGCAGATATTACAAAGTGAAAAGCGGTTAAAATAGTAAATGCATACATATTATGTCAAAATCCAATTGTAATTTCAGTTGGATTTTTGTTATTTATAGAAAAAAATATACATAATAAATAAAAGTTTGTGTATATTTGCCGTCCTTTCTTGAGTAATTTTAAAAATGTAAGTGAGTTACATTGGTAAAAAATAATGAATGTAAATAAGTTAGATTGTTTTGTTGATTGAGTGTAAATATAATTAATACTTGGAAAATGAAAAATAAGTATATTGATTTGATAGATCAAACTTCTGAATTTCCAACAGAAGAATTTCAAGTTGTTGATAATGAACTGTCTTTCAATGATATTCCATTGATGGATATTATCAAACAGTATGGAACACCGCTGAGGATAACCTATTTGCCACGTATTACACAGCAAATTCAAAAAGCTAGGCGTATGTTTAATGTGGCAATGGCAAAAGTAGATTACAATGCCGATTACCATTATTGTTATTGTACAAAAAGTTCGCATTTTTCATTTGTATTAGAAGAGGTGTTGAAGAATGGGGTACATGTAGAAACATCTTCTGCTTTCGATATGAATATATTGGAAAATTTAGCAGAAACTGGTCATCTCAAAAAAGATACCTTTATTATATGTAATGGATTTAAGCGTCCATTGTATGTGGAAAATATACAAAGCTTTATCAATCAGGGTTTTGATAACACTATTGCCATATTAGATAATAAGTTTGAATTAGATTTATTATTGGATGGGATGGAAAAAAACTTCAAAGTAGGTATTCGTATTGCATCGGAAGAGGAACCAAAGTTTGATTTTTATACTTCTCGTTTGGGAATTCGCTATAATGATATTTTACCATATTATTACGAAAAAATTAAAGATAATCCGATGGTTGATTTAAAGATGTTGCATTTTTTTATCAACACAGGAATAAAGGATACTGCTTACTATTGGAGTGAATTGAGCAAAGCCGTAGAGTTGTATTGCGAATTAAAAAAGATATGCCCAGAGCTCGACAGTTTGGATATAGGTGGCGGATTTCCAATAAGTACTCATCTTGATTTTAATTACGATTATGAGTATATGGCAGAGGAAATAGTAGCTCAAATCAAGAATATTTGTACACAGAATAATGTGCCTGAACCAGATATATTTACCGAATTTGGAACGTTTACAGTAGGTGAAAGTGGTGCAATCTTATATTCTATTGTCAATCAAAAGCAACAAAATGATAGAGAATCATGGAATATGATTGATAGTTCGTTCATTACTACATTGCCTGACACATGGGCAATTAGTCAGCGGTATATATTGTTAGCTATCAACAATTGGGATAAAGAATACCAACGTGTACACTTGGGAGGTTTGACGTGCGATAGTGAAGATTTTTATAGTGCAGGACATTCAAATGCTATATTCTTGCCCAAAGTTGACCCTACCAAAGGTGAACAATACATAGGATTGTTTCATACGGGAGCTTATCAGGAGTCGTTAGCTGGGTTTGGTGGCATACAACATTGTTTGATTCCTGCTCCTAAACATGTGGTAATTGACTTAGATGAAAACGGTGAATACTATACAAAACTTTTTGCAAAAGAACAGAGTTATAAATCGATGTTGAAAATTTTAGGATACTAAGAAGATGGAAAGATTTGCCGGAGTACCCGATCAATATGCTGTGTATGAAACAGCAAAAATAGTAGTTTTACCAGTACCGTATGACGAAACCAGTTCGTGGATAAAAGGCTCTGACAAAGGACCTGAAGCCTTGTTAGATGCGTCGGTTGCATTAGAATGGTATGATATAGAAACACAAACTCAGGTATACAAAAAGGGAATTTTTACCGCCTTGCCAATTACTGAAAAATCATCACCCGAGTTGCTTTGCAACGCAGTACAAGAACGCGTAACCACCTATTTAAAAGATGGAAAATTCCCTGTTACTATTGGAGGTAATCACACCGTAAGTATTGGAGCTATTCGAGCGGCAGCATCGCAATATGCTGACTTAACTATTTTACAAATGGATGCTCATTCTGATTTGCGTCCAAGCTACGAGGGTTCTCAACTTAACCATGCCTGTGTGATGTACCAAGCATCGCAATTGTGTCCGATTACGCAAGTAGGTATTCGCAGTATGTGCGAAGAAGAGTTAGGACTATTTAAAGAGGATAGAATTTTTTATGCTCACGCCATAGCTGGACAAACAGATTGGCAACAAAAAGCCCTTCAAACACTCAGTAAGAATGTCTATCTTACGATAGATTTAGATGTTTTTGATCCGTCAGTATTGCCTTCAACAGGAACACCCGAACCAGGAGGACTTCGCTATTATGAAGTATTGCATTTTTTGCGAAGTGTATTTGCTCAATACAATGTAGTAGGTTTTGATGTGGTAGAATTATGCCCAAATCCGAATGAAAGAGCTTCTGATTTTTTGGCTGCACGTTTAATGTATCAATTGATGACGTATAAGTTTTTATAAGCGAA
>RRZU010232349.1_pt1 | contig 37243 bp, 22 predicted proteins | sample 2165561 | NCBI WGS metagenome assembly RRZU01 (sample SAMN10456909, study PRJNA506462) | wastewater metagenome | isolation source: wastewater sludge | place: USA: Moscow, Idaho | reverse complement strand
GTTTTCAATGATCTACTTACATTATACATAACTTTCAGCAAAAACAATACTGTAATCAGGATCATAACAGCCTTTATTCATGCACTTAATTTGAGAATTAAGTTATTTAAAATATTTATGCATCTACTTTAGGAATTGACCTAAATAAGATATTTATTTCGGTGTTAACTCATGATTATTGTGTATGATTTTGCTATGATGTAAATTAGGAGGACATTATGAATCAAAGATTAGAAACAACCAAAACACTGACTTACAAAGCCGGTGCATTAATTAAAGAATTATTGAAACAAGATTTAAAAGTAGAAGCCAAATCCGCCAAAGATTGGGTTACTAATATTGACAAAGAAACTGAAAAGTTCTTAGTTGAAAACATTCAACAAGCATTCCCCAATTCTTCATTCTTAACCGAGGAAGATACAGTAACGTTTGATGAACATGATGAAATGTGGATTATTGACCCCATTGATGGTACATCAAATCTTATTCACCAAAGAGAATATTTTGCTATTTCTATCGCATATTTCTATAAACAAAAGCCTGTTTTTGGAATTGTTTATGATGTGATGAAAGATGAGATGTTTGTGGGTGAAAGTGGCGTCGGTGCATTTGTGAATGATGTCCCTTTACAACAATTAGATGGTACAGCACGCGTTGGAAATTCAATCTTGTTGGGTAACATCACCAGAAAAGGTCTCTTTAATGTACCTTTAGAAGAAATCTTAGATACAATCCCTACACACCGTTACTTGGGTTCAGGGGCTCTTGATACGTGCCGCGTAGCCAATGATCAAGCGTCATCTTATGTGTTCCCTAAGATTAAGATTTGGGACATTGCTGCTTCTTTAATCATTTTAAAAGAAGTAGGTGGGACTTGGTTATTAGGTGATAAAGTGAATGGTTTCATTTTTGATAAACAAAGTTATCCTTACTTGGCTTGTTCAAATGAAGCTGTATTAAAAAAACTTATGTCTTGGATGTAAGACGACAAAGCACATGCTCATACATGTGCTTTTTAAATACTCAATTAATTTGTCTCTTCACATATTAAATTTTTACCTCTATTTTTAGCTCTATAGAGTGCTTTATCTGCTCTTTTATAAGCATCATAATACGTTGATTCATGTACATTTTTCGTGGAATAACCCACACTGATTGTAATTTGAATCTTGTGATAATCAATTAAAAATGTGGTATGTTCTATTTGGTTTCTAAATATATCTAAATATTCTGCAATGCCATTACAGACATTTTTTTCTAACATAATTAAAAACTCTTCTCCTCCAAATCGTGAAATAAGTGCATTTTCTCCAAAATATTCCACCAGTTTTATAGAAAACTTTTGAAGCATTTTGTCACCGATAGGGTGGCCATATTGGTCATTGATTTTTTAAAATCATCAATATCAATCGCAACCAACACTGCACTACTTTCAATGTTTTTTGTTTTTTCAATAAAATGTCTTCGGTTCATTAAATTAGTGAGTGAATCAGTATTCGCAAAATATTCCAGTTCTTTTCTTTGGATTTTGATAAACCTTTTTTGTTTTTCATTAATTACAAAATAACGATACATAACGATTGATAAGAAAATTGATAATAACATCATTGTAATTGCATTGGCTCTGTTGGAAGCAACAATTTCAATATCGCTTTGAAACATGGGTAGATACATTGAAAATACAATATAGTTTGTCAAAAGTGAAATCACTGACATAAAGGGATGCACAATTAATAATATAACACCTGCAAAACTTCCTATCACATAAGGTGTCATATTAGGACTTACCAATTGATCAAACAAACTTGCTAACATCCCAAGAGATATAATTGATAGGAATGTAATCAATTGAAAGCCAACATTTTTCTTGTTCTTTAGCTTTGTGAACTTAGCAAGTGTGGCATAAACCAATGTTAAAATCCAAATCATGAGATATATTTGATGCATATTTATGATATTATTTTTCCATATTAATGCAATCTCATTTCCAACTGTTAATGCATTAAATTCTTTAATATTTATAAGTCTTGCAAATATTGAGATAATGGACAAATAAAAAATAATATTAATATTACGTTTAGAAATTTCTTGATAGGTTTTATCACCAGGAAACAAAAGTAATTTAATTTTAGAAATCATGTCTCACCTCTTATATATAACTTTACGTTTTAAATCTTTTTAACACTTTCTCGAATTATAACTTGTGTTGGTATGATCACATCCTCATTGGGTACATCCCCTTCCAACACGCGTTCTAACATTTTTAATACCTCATTTACCATCGCATCTATGTTTTGTGAAACAGTGGTAAGTGTGGGATGAGTCATTTGTGAAAAGACCACATCATCATATCCTGTAATCGATACTGGGAATTCATGTGATTGGTTGGTTTCAATTAAATATTTAATGAACCCATATGCCATCATGTCATTTGCTAGCATGACAGCACTGGGTTTACTGTTTAAAACATCAGGGGCTATTTTATATCCTGTTTCAAAGCTATAATCACCAGGGAAAATCAGTGATTCATCGACTTCAACGTTGTGTGCTTCCATGGCTTTTCTAAATCCATGAAGTCTACCGTGAATTCTTACCGTTGAATAATCACCATCCACAAAGGCAATTTTTCGGTGACCTTGATTAATCACATAAGATGTCAACTCATACATCCCGTTTTGATCATCAAATCTTATCTTAGGACCTTCAAAGTTACCTAAAACACGATCAACCATAATAATAGGAACCCCTACCTTATCAAACGCTTCAATATAACGCGCCTCTTCTTTTCGGGCATGATTTGAAGCCGCCATAACAATGGCTTCTACACCACGACTGATGAGATATTGAATACTATTTAAATCATTTTCTACCGAATCGTTTGAAATTGTCATCAATAGAATATAATTCTTTTCATGCAGAGCACTTTGAATTCTAGTAACCACACTTGAAAAGAAGTAGTTTGATAAACTTGGAACCACAATACCTATAGTATTTGATTTTTGTGTTACAAGCTGTCTTGCGGAAAGATTTGTCACATAACCCATCTCATTAGCAAGCTTAATAATTTGTGCTCTTGTTTCTTCAGAAACACGGCCTTTTTTATTGTTTAATACATTGGAAACAGTCGCAACTGATACGTTTGCTTTTTTTGCAACATCTTTTAAAGTAACCATTTCATCCTCCTGAGTTTGATCAATAATTTATTTGTATTAATACCTTATTGATAAAACGTTTAACTTATTTAATTATATCACATAACGTACCAATTTTGCGGTTTGGTCGTCAAAAAACAATATAATAAAAAGGCTTTTATTATAATAACGGATATATACTTCCAAAAACAAAATGAGTGCCACGAAATGTAACACTCATTTATTAAATTATTCAATTGTGAGTTCCGTTGTTAAACTGGGTGAATTAGCAATAGTATCTGCTACAGGACATGTTCTATCAATAAAATCAACAAACTTCTCAATGTCTTCTTTGGAAGAACTTGATTTGATAAAGACTTTTGTGCGGATTGCAGAGAACCCAATTTTAGCATCAGGGCTTTTGCCCATGAAACCATCTGGATCTAAATCACCTTCCACCTCAAGTCTAAAGTCTTGAAGATCAATGTGATGATATTTTGCGAAGGCTCTTGCAACAATACATTTACATGCGCCTAGCGATGCAAGAAGACCTTCAACAGGATTCATACCAGTATCTGTCCCACCCAATTCCTTTGGCTCATCCATAATGATTTTATGGTTACGTGCACTCAGCTCAACTTGCATGCCATCTTTTAGTTGGGCTGTACTTTTGAATACTTGATTTGCCATTATAATCCTCCTTTGTCTAACTTAAATATATCATCTAGTCTTTTTTATTGTCAATAAATCTTACATGAGCCCAAGGGCCATTTGTGTCACAAAAGATACCACAACCACCAGTAAAGAAATTAAGAATCCATGTACCATGGGGAACACACCAGACTTAGAAACTTCTTTAAAATTTGTATTAAGGCCAATGGCACCCAAAGACATAACCATCCCAAATTTACTGCCCTGTGTTAAAACATCTTTAAGATTTGTGGGAACGATGTTTAAACTGTTGATAATAACAACCACTAAAAACATGATAATGAACCATGGAAATATATCTTTGATACTTATATCTTTACTTTCCCCACTTTGTTTTTTATGAATCAATGCAAAGATAAGCACCACAGGAACAATAGAAAGTGTTCTAGTAAGTTTAACAATAATTGATAGCTTACCTGCCACTTCAGAAAACGCAAAGCCTGCGGCTACGACACTTGATGTATCATTCACAGCCGTTCCAGTCCAAATACCATAACCAAAATCACTCATTTGAAAGAATCGGCCTGCAATAGGAAATAAAATAACCATAATAATATCAAAAATAAATGTCGAAGATATCGCATACGCAACATCTTTATCTTCTGCTTCAATGGTTGGTGCAATTGATGCAATCGCACTACCACCACAAATACCTGTACCTGCAGAGATAAGACTGCTTAATTTCCAATCCATCTTGAATAACTTCCCTAAGTAATAACCACCCACAAAAGCGGTGAATAAAGTAAAGATCATGACGACTAAAGAAATACTCCCCAGTTCTACGACCTGAGTAAAGTGTAAGCCAAATCCCATCAAAATAATTGAGAGTTTTAAAATACTTTTAGATGTAAAGTGAACACCTGGTTTAAAACTTTTAGAAACAAATGGATTTAACACCATCCCTAAAATTAATGCAACAACACTACCACTGATTAAATGATTGAATAAATACTGACTGATTGTATTTGAAAATAAGGCCAATGCAGCCGTTAATATAATACCTCTTACTAATTTCATAAACACCTCTTCTCTATCTATTGTAGGGTGTTCATTGCATAATATCCAATTATACTTTATTATATAACTATAAATTAAATTTATAGCGAGGTGAACCATGTTAGATTATAGAATTAAGACATTTTTAGAACTTGCTCAAATTAAAAACTACACAGAAACCGCTAAAAAACTTCATACAACTCAACCCAATATTACACAACACATTCAATACCTTGAAAAAGAATATAACACCAAGTTATTCATATACAAAAATAAAACACTCAACCTCACACCTGAAGGTGAAATATTTTATAAATATGCCATCACACTTTATAATTCAAGCAATAGATTAGAAGAAGCTTTGCAAACACAATCAAAAACCATCATCTTTGGTACAACACTGACCGTTGGACAATATACATTCAATAGAATTTTGAGTGGTTTCATTCAGGATCATCCAGATCTTATTTGTACAATGTATGTTGATAACACAGAGAATCTAATCGCAAAGCTCGAAACAGGTGATTTAGATTTCATTATTTTAGAAGGACATTTCGATAAATCTAAATATGCTTATCGACATTTTAAAAAAGATGATTTTGTGGCAATCTCATCATTTGAAAACCCCATAAATTCAAAAGATTTAATGCTCAATGAATTATTAGACCAAACATTAATATTAAGAGAGAAAGGTTCGGGAACACGTAATATCTTTGAACTCATTCTTCACGAACAAAATCTTTCGGTTTCAAGCTTTAAGAAAGTTCATGAAGTTGCAAATATGGAAGTGATTAAAAATTTGGTTCATGACAACTTAGGAATAAGTTTTCTTTACCATGAGTCGATTAAAAATAATAAAAACCTCAATATCTTAAATATACAAGATTTTAAGATTGAAAGAGATTTTAACTTTGTTTATTTAAAAGGCGCTTTGTTTGAAGATACTTATCATGAGTACTTTGATTACTTCATAGAAAAAGAACAAGAATCTAACATTAAAAAAGACCAATAGTTGGTCTTCATTACTTTAATTTCTCATTATTGATAATACTTCTAACACTGTTGTTTTCTATAAATTCCCCCGTAAAGGTTGTTCCTTCCATTTTATCAATATTACCTTCAATATAATCTATGAGTGTCTTCGCAGCTTTTTCCCCTAAATCACTTTTTGGATGATTAATACCTGTTAAGTGTACTTTAGTCATTGTGCTTAATGAAGAGTTATCATGACTTACAATTGAAAAGTCATCGGGTACAGCATAACCATATTGCCATATAATGTTTAACATCTCAATGGCAACTTTATCGTTGTAACATACAAAGCCAGTGACAGCTTTATTTTTAACGATTGGATGAGCTTGTTGTTCTAAAACTTTTAATAAGGTCTCAGTTTCATAAACCAACACATGCTGTGCATTATATTCGACCCCAAATTCATAACAAGCGCGAATATATCCACGAAGACGTTCTTTTCCTTGCTTATCATCAATTTTAAAAATTCCGCCAATTTTAGTATGACCATTTTCAATTAAGTATTTTGTGAGGTCATAACTTGCTTGAAAGTCATCTAGCATTACAGTTGGAGTTTCAATTTCATCATAACTAGCATTCAACATGATAATGGGAATACCCATTTCTTTGAGTTGTAAATAAGTGCCAATATTACTATTATAGTAAGCACTTTTTGTGGGTTCTACAATGAGTCCGTCAATTTCACGTTTTACCAGCATCTCTATCGCATTTTTTTCTGATACAACATTATTATTGGTGCTTGTAAGAATCATTGAATATCCAGCAGTTGTTAGTTCTTTTTCGATGCCACGAATGATAGTTGGAAAGATATAATCTGAAATATAGGTTGTAATAACACCGATTTCTTTTGTTCGAGATTTCTGTCCCCCATCAGACACAAATGAACCCGCACCTTGTTCTTTGTAAATTATCCCTTGATTTTCAAGTCTGCTGAGTGCCGTTCTTACAGTGTGGCGACTTACATTATATTTTTCTTGGAATTCTAATTCTGAAGGTAATTTATCGTGGGGTTTCATGTCTTGTTCTTTAATCATTTTTTTAATTTCATGTTGTAAATATTCATGTTTACTTCTAAACGTCAAATCGATCACCTCTTTCGTTTATTCTATCACATATAACTATATTGTGGTAATGAAAAAAAGACACTAAAATTAAGTGCCTTTCAATCATATTATCCAATAACAACTGTCTCTACATCAATCATGCGTGTCCAGTCTAAAATTTGTTCTGTCGTTAGATTTAATGATGCAACTGTATGGTGTCCACCGCCTTCTGTAATCCATGCTTTTACACCATGTTTGAAGTCTGGTTTTACTTTCCATAAGACGCGTGCAACTGGTAATTTTGGTGCTACTTCTTCAGGAGTAAATGCTTCAATTTCATTTACAATCACTTTAAAGTGTGTTCCAAAATCCGCAACTGTAACCGCGATTCCTTCACCTGCTTTACCATCAAATACGAGTCGTGCAGGATCAGCTTTACCTCCAATACCTAAGGGTGAAACTACAACTTTTGGACGGTTCACAGCCATGGTTGGGTCTACTTCTAGCATGTGTGATTGAAGAATTGCTTCTTTGCCAGCTGCGAGTTCGTAAGTATAGTCTTCCATAAAGCCAGTTGCCTTATTATGACTCATGATTTTTAAGAATCGATCTAATGCTGCAGTTTTCCAGTCTCCTTCACCCGCAAAGCCATAACCTTTACCCATGAGGCGTTGGACTGCTAGTCCTGGTAATTGTTCTAAACCATGAAGGTCTTCGAAGTTTGTACTGAATGCTGTATAGCCACCTTCTGATAAGAAACGTTCTAGTGCAATTTCATAACGCACTTGAACTTTTACATGTTTTTCCCAAACATCTTGATCATAATCACCATAATCAAAGTCATAAAGTGATTTGTACTCTTCAAATAATGTATCTACTTCGCTCGTTTCAACTGCATTAACAACTTCAACTAAATCACCAATACCATAGTAGTCCACATACCATCCAAATTGAATTTGTGCTTCAATTTTGTCGCCATCAGTAACCGCAACATTTCTCATGTTATCCCCGAAACGTGCAACTTTAATGTTGAATCCTTCCGCAAACGCAACAGCCATATCCATCCATGAAGCAATGTCTTCTTGAATATCTTCATTTTTCCAATAACCCACAATGACTTTATTGTTTTTCTCTAATCGTGCATTAATATGGCCATATTCACGGTCTCCATGTGCCGCTTGATTTAAGTTCATGAAATCCATATCAATGGTTGACCAAGGAATGCTTTCATTGAATTGTGTTGCTAAGTGTAAAAGTGGTTTTTGAAGTAATTGTGTACCCCTAATCCACATTTTCGCAGGTGAGAATGTATGCATCCAAGTAATCACACCTGCTACTTCATCGCGATAGTTTACTTCTTTCATCAGTTCTGTAATCTTATCAGGTGTTACTGCAAGTTCTTGAAGCTTGATTGGGTACAAGAGTTTTCCACTGTCATTGAGTGTATCAACAATCACTTGTGCATTTGCTTTAACTTCTTTAAGTGCTTCATCTCCGTAGAGGTGTTGTGATCCTACGATCATCCAAAATTCTTTTTGTTGTACTTTTAACATTTTAGTTTCCCTTTCCTTGGCCATAATAGGCATCTTTACCATGTTTTCTCAGATAATGTTTGTCTAATACTCTTGAAGGCAGTGGTTCTACATCAACATTTAAGCTTTCTGTATAAAAGTTCATCTTACATACTTCTTCAAGTACTACTGCATTCACGACTGCCTCTTGTGCAGTTTTAGCCCACGCAAATGGGCCATGACCATGAAGTAACACTGCAGGGACATCCATAATGTTTTTACCTTCAAAAGTTTCAATGATTACTTTTCCAGTATTTCCTTCATAATCTTCGTCTATTTCTTCTTGTGTTAAAAATCTCGCACATGGAACAGGACCATAAAATGTATCCGCATGTGTTGTTCCATATACAGGAACATCTTTTCCTGCTTGTGCCCATATTGTTGCCCAATTTGAATGGGTGTGGACAATTCCACCGATTTCCTTATATGCACGATATAAAGCAGCATGTGTTTTAGTATCTGATGAAGGATTTAAATCACCTTCAACCACATTACCATCAAAATCACAAACAACCATATCACTGGGTTTTAAATCTTCATATGAAACGCCACTGGGCTTAATCACGAATAATTTTTTATCATGATTTGCACCACTTACATTACCCCATGTATATTTAATGAGATTTTGTCGTTGAACTTCCATATTTGCTTCATAAACACTTTGTTTTAATTCTTCTAACATGATTTCTCCTATTTAAAGCTGTCAATCGCTTCTTTTTCAATTTCTAGTCCATGAATGTATCGGTTCATAAATTTACGGTAATGAACGACATCTTCTTCTTTAGGTTCAAGTGTATCTGTATCAACTGATTCAAAAATCACTTCATCAAGATAAGTCATAAAATCAATCTCATTTTGTAGCATATACTGCGCAAGTACAGCCATACCCCATGCACCACCCTCGCTCGCAGTTTTCATCAGCGTAATGGGTGTTTCAAGTGCAGCTGCAACAAACCTTTGGGCAACGCCTTCAGTTTTAAAAATACCACCGTGCCCTACAATTGCATCTAGTTTAATACCCTCATTAAAGAGTATTTGCATACCAAGATTTAGCGTCGCAAAAGCACTTTCGATATGACTTCGCATGAGATTTGCGACATTAAAGTTTGCATCAGGCTTTCTTACTAGCAATGGTCTACCTTCATGAATATTTGTTATGTTTTCTCCTGAATGGTAACCATAAGTTAAGATACCTTCTAAAGTCTCGTCACTTTCTATAGCAGCTTTAAAGAGTGTTTCATAAAGTGTATTATTATCCACTTCAAAACCCATTCTATTGGAAAAGTCTTTAAAGAGTCCTGCCCAAGCATTGATTTCTGAGGTACAGTTGTTAACGTGAACCATCGCGACTGAGTTTCCAAGTGGCGTGGTGACAATATCAATTTCTGGATAAACACGATCTAGTGCCTCTTCTAATACAATCATCGCGAAAACAGAAGTACCAGCTGAAATATTTCCTGTATTGGGTTTAACAGCATGTGTAGCGACCATACCAGTTCCAGCATCACCTTCTGGCGGTGCAAGTTTAATACCTGCTTTAAGTGTTCCAGTTGGATCCAATAATTTTGCGCCCTCTTCAGTAAGTTTTCCTGCATCTGCACCTGCAACAAGTGCTTTAGGAAGCAGCATTCTTAGGTCTTTTTCAACACCCAATTTAGAAATTTCTTGATTAAAAGTTTCAATCATTTCTTGTTTATAATCTTGAGTCACATCATCAATTGGGAACATACCTGATGCATCACCAATTCCCAATACTTTTTCACCTGTCAGTTGCCAGTGAATATAACCAGCAAGCGTTGTAAAAAATGTAACATCTTGAACATGTGTTTCTTCATTTAAAATTGCTTGATATAAATGTGCAATACTCCATCTTTGCGGAATATTATGGTTGAGTATACTTGTAAGTTTTACTTCAGCCTCATGTGTCATAGCATTTCGCCATGTTCTAAATGGCACCAATAACTGATCATTTTTATCAAAAGCCAAATAGCCATGCATCATTGCACTAAAACCGATGGATCCAACAGTATCCATCTTCATATTATGTTTTTTTTCGACTTTTTCTTTAATTTGTCCGTACACAACTTGTAAGCCATGCCATGCGTCTTTCAGATCATATGTCCAAATATTATTTTCAAATTGGTTTTCCCAATCAAATTCTCCACTTGCTATTGTATGACCATGACCATCAATAAGCACACCTTTAATGCGGGTAGAACCAAATTCTATTCCTAAACTCGTCTGTGAGAGTCTTAGTATTTTTTCCAAAATAGTCACCTCTTATCGTTCTAGATTAATTATATCAAGTTGTACGTATATGTCAATGGAGTATGGCCATAAAGTCCACATGTTCGTACACTTTGTCCATACAAAAACCACACCAATGATTTTGATGTGGTTTTTGTTTAATTAAATAACTTTTTTTTTTTTTTTGAGTAATTTAATAATATATCAAATGATACTCATACCAACAACACCACCTGCAACATAAGCATAGGTTATTGTCGAGGTTTTCTCTTCGATTTCAGATTTTTCTACATCCTTAAAATCTTTACCAATATCAAATTCTCCGGATGTAATCTTTGCAACATCTTCATCACTCAATACTTGAGCATCAAAGACCATGACTTCATCCATTGATCCAACAAAGGCTTCATCCCAATAGTTGACACCCAGTGCAAAGACGGAGTCTTCAGCATTAAAGATATCTGGGAATCCAGGTTCACTAAATACTTTATCTCCATTTAGATAGGCACTGAGTGTTCCTTCGTTTACCGTAAAGGCGATATGTGACCATTCATCAACTGGAATTTGTGTTCCAAGATTACCGTCATACCAATTTGTGCCTGACCATACCATGGAGTTTCCATTTGTGAATTCACCACTCTCAGGAACAACGCTGACCCAACTAGAATCATTTTGTGCTCCAAAGAATGTGGTTGTATGTGCTGTAATAACTTCTGGTTTTACCCAAAGTGATACAGAGTAATTTTCACTGGTAATTAATTCTTTTGGAAGTAGTACACCAGATGATCCATCAAAGTAAGCTGCTTTACCATCTTTACCTTCAACATAATCAATCGTACCACCTTCTTCAGAAATCAAACCACCAACGATAGATCCTGTCAGTTCATCATTCATATCATCCACAAGATCATCTTCAAATTTAAATACATGTGTTTTTTCTTGATTTCTTGTGAATTCATCTTGTTCTGGTTTTGTTTCTTCGTAGTAAGCTTCAACATCAGCTGCACTTAATGTCATATTGTTATGAAGTTCAAATTCATCAATAAGACCTCTAAATGCATCGTCCCAGAAGTTTACACCAATTGCCGCAAAGCTATTTGGCGATGTAAAGATATCAGGGAAATCTGTGCCACTGAATTTTTCTTGTCCATCAATATAGACTTGAATGTTGCCATTACTTACACTTACAGCTAAGTGTGACCATTTATTCGCAGGAATTGAATCAGGTGTAATTGCATCATACCAATTTTCACCTGACCAGAACATGGTCTTACCATCAATACCGCTTGCAGGAAGATTGACCCAACTTGAGGGTGATGTTCCACCAAAGAAGATCGATGTAAATTGTGTAATGGATTCTGGTTTTACCCACATTTGCATACTGTATGTATTACTGCTTAAGAAACCGCTTGGTAATTTAAGTCCTGTATTTCCATTGAGATAGACTGCATCACCAACGACACCTTCTTCATAACTTACACTGCCACCAAAGTTATCAAGTTTATCACCTGTAACACTGGCTGCGCCAATATTTTGTTCAAATTCCAGTTTCATTGAACGGTTTACATTTCTAACGAAACGGTCACTTCCAACTGTTTCATCGTAGTAGTCATAGACTTCTTGAGCGGATAGGATTTTTGTATTATGTACCATAAATTCATCAATGATTCCCTTGAATGGTGTGTCCCAATAGTTAACACCAAGTGCGAAGACTGAATCTTCTGATTCACTAAAGATATTTGGGAAATCTGTGCCACTGTGACGTAATGATCCATCAACATAAACATTAACTTTGCCATTATCAACTGTAAAGGCAATATGCGTCCACATGTTTGGAGTCATCACAAAGTTTGTAAGTCCATCATACCACTGTGTTCCTGACCATAAGACGGCTTGAGAAGCAACACCTTGAGGTGTAAAACTTACCCAACTATCGGCATTTTTATAACCAAAGAATGTTGTCGTAAAGTCAGTGAGTTGTTCTGGTTTGAGCCACATAGATACACTGTATTTGTTAGAAGTAATGAGGTTGTCTGGTAGCCTTACACCCGATGTTCCATCAAGATAGAGTCCTTGCCCTACTTTTCCTTCCGCATATTTTGCTTTTGAACCCTTTTGGTCAATCAGTGCACCAGTTGTGATTCCAGTTAAACCGGCTAATTTAGAAGCTTCTTCAAGTGTATCTTCAAAGTTATAGTGAACAGAATCCACTTTAATTGACTCTGCTTTAATAATGAGATTATAAGTAAAGGTATATGGTTTTCCATCTAAAAGCACGACGGCTGTGAGTTTTACTTTTTGATCGCCTTCTTTAATTGAAGGTCTTGTTACTTTACCAATGTTTGTTAAGTATTTTTGGTTATTTGAAGTCCACTTAATACTTAGATCATCATTTGTTTTTCCTGGCAATTTAAGATCCTTTGTAACAACACCATTATCACCAAAAGTTAATCCCGCAAAGAATTGCTCTAAGAGTTTTTCAGGTGTAAGTTGACTGAGGACACTTGCGTGGTAAGCCTTAATGTCTTCAGATGATAAGACGTCATTAGGAACGATCATCACTTCATCCACAAAACCTTTGAACGCCACATCCCAATAGTTTGCACCAATTGAGAAAATATTTGTTCCATTTGTGTTAAATACATTTGGGAAATTGTTTCCTTCATGTACTATTTTTCCATCAATATAGATTTTCACTACACCATTATCAACACTGAATGCAACGTGTTGCCACTGGTTAGCATTAATACGTTGATTGAACAGTCCATCATACCACTCTTCTCCTGACCATAGTAATCCTGAGTTTCCATGATTTTCATGACCTGATTTTGGTACTAAACTGATCCATCTATCGAAGTTACTGCCCGCAAAGAATACAGTTGTAAAATCTGTAAGTTGCTCTGGATTGAGCCACATTGAAATGGTATATGTATTATTTTTAATCAGGTTATCTGGCAAACGAATGCTTGTATTACCATTCAGGTAAACTGCATCACCTAAGATACCAGCTTTATAGCTTACGCTGCCACCTTTTTTATCAATAAGATCTCCGAAGACTTTACCTTGTAAATTTTTCTTATCGGTTGCATCTAAATTTTTCTCAAATGAGTATAGTATCTGGTTCTCTTTTGAAGGCAACGCCTTGACAATCACTTTAAAGTCTTTTGAGAAAGTTTTACCATCAACAATAATATTTGCACTCAGTGTTGCACTTGCATCTTTAAGACCTGATGCTGGACGTGTTATGACACCTTTATTTGTAATAACTTTACCATTTGAAGTTGACCATCTTACTGAAACATCATCAACTTTGGATTTTAAATCAAGATTTGTGGTTGTTTCTTTTGGTAGTGCAAGTTTCGCAAAGATACTTGCTGCTTTTTCTTCAGGTGACATTTCATTAAGAATACTATCATAGTACTCTGCAACTTGTTTTTCTCGCAATACTTGTGTTGGGTATACAATTAACTCATCAATTAATCCCTTAAACGGTACATCCCAATGGTTAATACCCAATGCGAATTGTTTCGTTTCATCATGTTTAAATAAGTCAGGGAAGTTATTACCTTCATGTACCTTTTTACCATTGAGATAGAATGCAACTTTACCTTTATTATTGGTTACTGTTACATGTGTCCAGTCATTCAGTGTGACATTTGTATTGGAGAATCCATCATACCATGTTTCACCTGACCAAAGGACGGCATCATCACCAAATCCACCAGGAAGTACACTGATCCATTTGCTGAAAGTTCCACCAAAGAATGATGTTGTATATGCATTAAGCTCATCAGGATTCATCCAATATGACACGGTATAAGTATCTGTAATAATCATATCATCTGGTAACAAGAGACCTGTTTCTCCATTGAAGTAGAACGCATCTCCTTTAATACCCTTTTTAAATTGCTCTTTACCACCTTTTTTACCAATCACATCACCTTGTAATAAGGCAGAAAGTTTACTATTTGTATCCTCTTTAAGTGTATTGTCAAAACTATAGTAAAGATAATTAATTGTTTCTGGAACTGCTTTTACCAACACTTTAAATGTTTTTGTAAATCTTTTTCCATCCACCACAATTTTAGCTGTTAAAGTAACTGTTGCATCTTTTTGATTCGCAAGAGGACGTGTTACAATTCCTTTATTTGAAATCACTTTTGCATTAGAGCTTGACCAGTTCACATCTGTTTGATCCACTTTAGTTTCTAATACAAGATTTGAAGTCGTTTCACTTGGTACAGAAAGCTTCGCAAAAATATTATGTGCTTTTTCTTCTGGTGTCATTACGGCTGTTACACTGTCATAATAATCTGAAATTTCATTTTTACTCAATACTTTAGATGGGTAAATCATGAGCTCATCAATAAGCCCTTTGAACGCTACATCCCAGTGGTTAATACCTAGATAGAAATTAGAAATTGCACTATCTTTAAAAATTGCTGGGAAACCATCTACTTCAGCTGCTACTTTTCCATCAACATAGACAGTTGCTTTTCCTTTATTATCAGTAATGGCAACATGAGTCCACGTGTTTGTTTTGGCTTGTTCATTTGTAATTGCTAGATTAAATAATTCTGGGCCATAATTTGACCAATATTGTATGGTCCCTTCATGTGCTGAAGGTGCAACACTTACCCACTTCTCATTTGTATGTCCAAAGAAGGCAGATGTATAGTCAGTAACTGATTCAGGATTCATCCAGAAGGACACAGTATATGTATCACTGGTAATCATGTCATCAGGTAATGAAAGTCCTGTTTCTCCATTAAAGTAGAATGCATTTCCTTTAATACCTTTTTTAAATTTTGATACACCACCTGTTACGCCAATTTTATCACCATGTAATTTTGCGATGAGTGAACTGTCTTCTTTTTCATCAAGTGTGTTATCAAAACTATAGTATAAATAATCAATCGGTTGAGGCAATGCTTTTACAAGTACTTTATAAGTTTTTGTAAACGTTACACCCTCATAAATCAGTGTTGCTGTTAAAGTGACTGCAACATCCTTTTTGCCTGCTTCAGGTCTTGTGACTTCTCCATTATTGGAGATTACTTCCTTATGAGAAGATTTCCATGATAGTGTTGAGCCATATAAGCCTTGAGTTGCAAGTTCTAAATCACTGCCTACTACTTCAGGAAGTTCAATAGTATCAAATGTCTCTTCAGCAACTTGTGATGGATCCAATTCAGTGAGACTTTCTTCAAAGTAAGTTTTTACTTCTTCTGAAGTAATCACATCGTCTTGATAGATACGTAAGTCATCAATTAATCCTTTAAATGGTGTATCCCAATAATTTACACCCAGCGCAAATTTATTATTTTCGCCACCTGTAAATACATCTGGGAATGTTGTGCCTGAATGCTTTAAGTCACCATCGATATAAACTTTTACATTACCTTCATCTACACTGAATACAACATGTGTCCACATGTTTGGTGTCATCACAAAGCCAGTAATACCATTATACCAATTTTCACCTGACCATAGAATTGCATCATGACCAAACCCGCCGGGAAGTAAACTAATCCATTTGTTGGGTGTTCCCCCAAAGAATGATGTTGTATGACTGGTAAGTTGTTCTGGTTTAAGCCATAATGAAATACTATAAATATTTGTATCAATAAGGTTTTCTGGTAGTTTTATACCTGTAGTACCATCAAAATAGAAAGCTTTTCCAACTTGACCATTTTCATCTCTAACAATACCATCACGATATTGAGCACTGCCACCTTCAGTATCAATTGTTGTACCCACAATAGTACCACTACCTAGTTTATCTTTTTCTTCTGATAAGTTATTTTCAAATTTATATTCAACATAATTATCTTTTAGTTTGGGTAAGACTTCTATATTAAATGTTTTTGTGGTTGTTTCACTTCCAAACTTCAGCGTTGCGGTTAAAGTAACTGTCTGTTTTTTATCTGTCTGTGTCACAATACCATCAGCTGTCATCACATTGGCATCACTTGTTGCCCATGTGATGCTTGTACCATTCATTGAAGATGGCACTCTTAAATTACGCTTAACTGTTTCATCAAGTACTAGATTTTTATTTGCGTTGTTTAAAACTTCTTCAGGTGTGAGTGAACTTGTTTTAATCCCTAATAAAGATTCACCTTTATCACTAAGTAATGTTACTGTAATATCTTCATACCAATTTGTGAGTGGTGTTGATTGTTTTAGTGCGTAACCTTTATAAGTTGTTTCTCCAAGTGTTATAATGACTTGCCCTTCTTCAACTGACCAAGTACCATTCTGTGCACCTGTAACTTTACCTTTATTATCAAGTGAAATCACTTGAGATACTTTGCTTTGAGTAGCACTGTCTTGAGTTTGAATGACAATCTGCATTGTGCCTGAAAGATCAATATCTTGTGTTAAGACAGTTTCATCTTCTTCATAACGTTGTGGCGCAACCAGTGGCCAGCCATCTTCATCAAAAAGAAGTTGATGAACTCTTAATTGATGGTGCTCTCCTGTATTTTTAAAACGTGTATGGAATACTAAATAATCTTTTCCATCATCACCATATAAAACAGAGTTATGCCCTGGTACACGATAATCGTAACCTTGTGCATCCTCTACAATAGCTTGTGAAGCTAAGAAGTCAAAACTTCCTAGAATTTTATTTCCAACGTTCTCGTTTTCATCTCTGTTATTCAGGATTGCGTTATTGCCATTGCTGTCAAGATAGGGACCTTCGATATTATCGGATTTAAAGAAACGCACATTATATGATGAGTCTTGCATTAAACCACCATATGTTATATACAAGTGGTAAGACTTTGATTCTTTATGATACTGAATATATGGGCCTTCTCCACTTCTTTTATAACCACGAGCAATTTTCGTACCAAAGTATGCATCTGCATTATTATTATTATATTCTTCTTGTCTTTCTGGTAAACCTGTTTCAGAATTCAATTCTAAGACATAAATGCCGCCATTCCATGAACCATAAGTCATATAAAGTTTGCCATAAGCACCTTCTATAATGTTAGGATCAATCGCATTGGGAAATAAGTCAAAGTTAAATGAACCATCAGAATAGAAATACCCTGTTCGAGGATCTGAATTTGGGAAATAGTCTTTGAAATCTGTGTTTGAATAATGGCTATTTCCTTCTTTATTACTAAATCCAGAATAAACAACAGCGTCTTGATAAACAAAAGGTCCTTCAATATTTTTAGAAGTAGCCAAGCCAATCAAGGAGCGATAGTGTTCTTTTCCTTCTTCTTTTCCTGTTGATAAACTAAAGTACATTAGATATGCACCTTTTGTTCCATCTTTATTGTCGTATGCATCATTGTAGATTACATCAGGTGCCCAAACACCCAATTGATCCATATCTGCTGCATCTTTGACGCCAGCCCATTTGAATGCATCTTCTAGGTTTTCTTTGATATTACCTAAAAGTGTATGATCTGTGACATCTTCTTTCACAAAATTTGTCCAGTTCATTAAGTCAGTAGATCTTGCGGCTGCGCCATGTGATCCAAAGACATAATACATATCTTCAACCTTAATGATTGATGGATCATGAACACCCACTTCATTAAAATCTAAGACTTTTTGTGTTGGTTCATCAACTTCTTCAGCCAATGAAACAACATAAGGTTGTACTGTAAAAGCAGTCATTACTAAAAATAATGATACTACTGATAAGGACAACTTTTTAAATTTTTTTTGAAATAGTCTCGATAGTTTCATAGTTACCTCCTGTAATCGCTATCATCACTTACATTTTATATTATTTGTTCGGACAAGTCAATGAAATTCGGTAAAACGCACAGCTGTACGTACATAAATGATGAGTTTAAGTAAAATTGCATTAAATATACCAAAAAAAATAACACTAGCGCAGGTTTTTAGGTAAACAAAAACAACATACTCTTCGTATAACTACAAGAACATGTGGATTTAGTGCTTAACTAGTTAGTTTTATGAGGTTGTCTTTTTTGTTCGGACATGTTTGACCACAAAAAGGATGCCCATGGCTACGATCATGCCACCCAAACCAAGTAACATTACTTTCTTAGAATCTTTATAGCTTGATCCATCTTCACCTACTACTGTTACATCGAATGATTTTTCTGCTTCAAATTCATCATAAACAAGTTTGGCAGTGAGTGTTAGTTTTTCTGGTTTTTCTGAACGATTGACCTTTCCACTTGAAGACATGACTTTTGAATTTGATGAGGCCCACTTTATAGTGATACCACCATAGGTTTGTGTAGGAAGTTTCATATTGGCTTGAACGTCTTTGGTTCTTGGTGGTTCTAAATCATCAACAGCTTTTTTGAGTAAGTTTTCAGCATCTAAGGCTGATATTTTAATACCTAAAATAGAATGACCTTTAGTTCGTCCGTTTGAGCCAATAAGCGTGAACGTATAATCTTCATGATAGCCACTCGTGGCAGTTTTTTGTTTTAAAAGATATCCTCGATAGGTCGCGTTTGCTAGGGTAATTGATAAGATACCTTCCTCAAAAGACCAAGTACCTTTTAACTTTCCTTTAATGGATCCATTTTTTTCTAAAGTAATCCCAAGAGATGTTTTACTGGGTTTCGCATTATCTTGTTCTTGTCTTACGATTAAATAAGTTCCCGCAATATCATCAGCTACTTCAACGACCGTTTCTTCACTGTAACGCTCTGGCACAATTAAGGGCCAGCCATCTTCATTAAATAAAAGTTGATGTACACGAAGCTCATGTGCTTCCCCTGTATCTTTAAAGCGTGTATGGAAGAAGATATAGTCATTACCGTTATCATCATAAAGTACTGAATTATGCCCTGGTACACGATAATCAAAGATATCCGCATCTTTATCGATGGTCTGCTCCTTTACAAACTCAAAACTACCCATCAATCGATTCCCAAGTCTATCATTACTACCATGAGTTTTGAATATCGGATTTTTCCCATCGATATCTTCATACGGGCCATCGATATTTTTAGATCTAAAGAATCTCATATTGTACTCTTCGTTTTGATTTAATCCGCCGTATGTAACATATAAATGATAGTATCCTGATGGCTCATGATATTGAATATAAGGCCCTTCACCACTGGTCCAATAACCACCTGATATTTGTGTTCCAAAGTATGGATCTACATTCTTATTGGAGTCGTCATACGTGTATGATTGATTTCTAAGGGGTAAGCCCGTTTCTTTATCTAATTCTAAAATCCAAACACCTGCATGCCATGAACCATAAACCATATATAAACGGTCATCATGTGATGTTACAATCGTGGGATCGATAGCATTTGGATACATATTGAAATCATAAGATCCATCTAAAGTGAAATAATCATCTCTGGGAGTTTCATTAGGAAAAACATCTAAAAAATCTGTATGGCTATAATGACTTTTTCCTTCATTTTTATGAAAGCCAGTATAAATAACATTTTCAACAAATGTATAAGGGCCTTCTATATCATCTGCATAAGCCAATCCTATGAGTGATCGTGCATGATTAATGCCTTCTATATCTTGTCCCATCGATATACTGTAATACATAAGATATGCACCTTTATCGCCATTGGGTTTGACAAAGTCTTGGTTGTATACAACATCAGGTGCCCAAATCCCCATACCGCCAATATCATTACTTTCAGCAACACCACCCCATTTAAAAGACTCTTTAAGGTTTTCTCTGATATTTCCCAAAAGTGAATGGGTATAGATATCACCTGTCACAAAAAAATCCCAATTTTTAAGATCTGGTGATTTTGCGGCTGCACCATGCGTTCCAAATACGTAATACGTATCACCTTCTTTAATAATGGAAGGGTCATGCACCCCGACATTTTTAAAGTATGGTTTTTCATTGGCTTCTACTTTGATAAATGATGGTACTAAGAGTAATCCTATCATAAAGACTGTTATTATTTTTTTCATATAATTCCCTTCTATTTAAAAAAAGACACATAAGTGTCTTAATTTTATGATTTCAAAACTTTTAAAACATTCACTGAATATTTTGAACACATAAGATCGATATGTCCTTTTACAACATGAACTTCTTTTGTGATAGTTTGAATGCGTTCTTGATTTTTTTCATTGACATTTGACATATCCAAGATTTCATCATCTCCTGTTAAAATACTTAGTGTCGCTTTATCTTCTAAGTTCCAATTTGTTAAATCAAGTGAAACACATTTATCGACTGGATCAATATTTACCAATTTAATGTACAGTGCTTCATCATCTTCACTAACTGTATTAAAGAGTTCTTTATTGTATACTTCATTTTTCACAACAAGCTGTCCTTTGACATCAGACTTATCTACCGTATAGTGTGCTGATAAATCTTCTCGACCAAAGTTGATACTTACATTTAAATTCTCATGGTCTTCTAATGACTCATGAAGGCTTCTTCTTAAGTTTCCTGCAACAACACTGGTTGAGAAATCACCCATGCGATAACCTTCTATACCATCTTTGAATACACGCAGTCCTGTTGTATGGCCTTGATAATCAATCGCATATTCATGAACCGTTTTTGGATTAAGGGATGTGAGACCAACGCCCACTAAGATTGCACCTTCAGAGCTGATACGTTTTACATCTAAATCTAAAGTATAATCTTCAAAGTCTTGATCAATGACTATACCATTTTCACCACTATCTTGTGCCTTTAAAATGATACCTTCATTTGTTTGTGTATAGCCTAAGCCATGTGTATACGTTTTAATCGATGCATCAAGTGCTTGAGAGAAATCTTGTGCAAAACGTACTTCTCGTGTTTTATTATCAATGATTGTTACTTTTTTAATTAAAAGTTCACTGTTAATAGAGGCGATACTGATGGCACCTTTTGGTGTACGTGTTGTTTCAACACCATCATGATACGTTGTGAAATCAGTTTTTAATACGTGTCTTCCAATGTTATTTCCAAATAATTTTTGGTTATGATAGTTTGGTGTAAACCATACTTCTTCATTATCAAACCAAATTAAATCTGGCGTCCAGCGATATGTTGTGTCCGTTAATACTTTATTAAATAACGGCGCATAGGAAGCCATAACAACCACATCTGCATTATTCTCAAAACCAGTCATTAAAGCCGCTTCACTGATTGCACCATGTAAAGTATTTTTGTCGGTTGAAGCATATTCACCCACAAATACTTTTGAAGTATGTTCTACATCAATATTACCTTCTGCATCATATGCACGTTTGTAGTAATTATAGCGGTCGACATTATTTTTTAAGTAATCATTGGTACGGTAATAGTGCTCATCTGCAATTGTATTCATATAATGATCATGATGTTCATACCAAGAAATATCTTCATTAAATAACATCATACCATCACTAAATTCCAGTGAATCAACACCTTTGTGATCTCCATGTAAGAACTTCCATCCATCTTGGAATGCATCATCATCAGCTTGTGCACCCACAGTAGATATAATATGTAGTTCATGATCTGGGTAGTGTGTTTTCATGTGTTTTTCAATTTCATAATTAAAAATTTCAAAGTTTGCGAAGAACTCATCGCCCCAGTTTTCATTTCCAACACCCAAGTATTTTAAATCAAAGGGTGCTTCATGGCCCAGTTCCTTACGTTTTTGAGCCCAAACATTGTTTTCGAAATCCATGCTGATTGCAAAATCGATAAGATCTGTAAAATTACTAATATAGTAATCACGCAGTATTCCACCTGCAGGTGCTGCATAGTCCGAGCGCGCTTGACACAGTACACCACAAGCCATAACTGGTACAGGGTATGCATTCAGGTCTTCTGCAAGTTGGAAATACTCAAAGTAACCAAGACCCATGGTCATGGAGTAACCCCAAAGGTTAAAGTTTTCTTTACGTTCTTCTACATCACCGATAGTTTGTTTCCAATCAAAGACGTTATCCCACACAAAGGCACCTTCAGAGATACAACCACCTGGGAACCTTAAGAATTTTGGATTTAAATCTTTCAGTGCATGAACAAGATCTTTTCGCATGCGGTAATTCTTATTGATTGTGTAGTTCATATTTGCGGTTTTTGAGATATTCTCTTTTTCATTACCCCAAACATTTTGTGGCATCATTGAGAAGTTATCAATTGAAAGTTTTCCTTCAATTTCAAATGTCATTTGTCCCAATGTAGTTTTGTTGGATTTTAGCACAAGTGATGTGTGTTGCTGCCAAACATTTGAATCATTTGTGATCACTACACTCTCACTGATACTTGCATCATGTTCATCTTTTAATGTTACTTTTAGATTTCCAGTTCCTTTTAACCAAACAGAGAAGTCATAATTTTCATTTTCTTCAAATCGCATGGCACAGTAATGGTTTTGGTCATTATATCCTTTGTTGATTAAAGTAGCATTTTCAACTTCTACAAAATGTGTATTCACACCTTTATCCAGATCTAAATGTTCATTTAGACCACCTTGTGTTTTAATTTCAACTTTATCTAAATCTCCATACCATCCTTGTAAAGGGTCATGGGTTCTGCCCACATCACAACCACATACGTTATCATTTGGTTGGAAATCATCGAATGTAAAGGATTCAAATGAACGGTTTCGAATCATTTCAGCATAAATTCCACCATCTGCAGCATTGTTGATATCTTCATAGAATAAACCATACATAATCTCACTTACATCAGCTTTTACATCAGGCTTTACTTTGAGCTTATAAGCAGCTAAAGATTTAGGAAGCACTGTAAAGCTATGTGTAGTTTCATCAACTACATCATTTCTAGAAAGTGTAACTTTTAACGTAACATGCTCTGGTTTATCAATTGTTTGTACTTTTCCATCATGCGAAAGGGCATTCGTATTAGAACTCTCATATTTAACATCTACTAAATCACCAAAAAGTGAAAGTGGTAAATGCATATCATCATGAATGACATGTAGGCCTAAATCAAGGTCTCTATTTTTAGCGATGTTGATGATATCTTGATCATCAAGTGACTTTGCCATGAGTGATAATATTTCTGATTCACTCAAGCTTTTGTTGTAGAGTGCAACATCAGATAACACACCTCTAAAATCGGGGTCTGCTGCATATTGTGAGTGTCCCAAATAGTTCTGTGTATATTGACCTTCTTCTTCAAAAAGTGCGGTCCATAGTTTTAGTTTTCCAAATAATCCACTGGTTGTTTGGTTAATAAGACCATCCCCAACAAGTTCACCATCAATATAAACACGTCCTCCAGCAGAACTGTTTCTAGCTTTATCTGTAGGTGTGTATACGTATGTTAAATAAACCCATTTATTTTCAACATATCGCTTACTTCCATCCGCAACCAAATCACCAAAACCCGAGAGTGTTCCTCTAAAGTTTCTTGTGAAAAATACGCTGGGCTTTCCTTCTCCTGATCCAAAATCAAAGATTCTTTCCCAAGCACTGGCTCCTTCTTTAACATAAACCCAAGAAGAAAATGTAAAACCTGTTTCGTCATTCACAGATTCTAAAAGATTATCTTGTAGTTGAACATAACCTGAACCATCAAAATTAAGGCCTTTTCTACCTTGGACCTCAACAAATTTTGCTTCATTTTCTCCAACCCAATTCACTTGTTGATGTTGTTGGTTTTCAAGTGATTCATAAAATTTCAAGTGCGTGATTAAGTGATCTTTAAACATTTTTTATATCTCCTTTACCGATTCTTTTATATCTAAATTAACCGGATACATAATCCCTTTAAATTCGTAATCTTGTTTTTCTATCATATTCATAATTTCTCTTGCTGCATCGATTCCTAAGGCAATTTGCGGATGGGAAATTGAAGTAATTTTCACGGATGAAAGCATACTGAGAATTGAGTTATCAAAGCTTACGATTGATAATTCTTTTGGTACTTCGATACCTTGTGCAACACATAAGTTTAAAACTTCTAGCGCAATAATATCGTTATAACAAACTAATGCAGTCACTCTTTTTTGATTCAGTAATTTTTCAACTTGACCCAGCAGTGTTGTATCGCGACTTTCCGTTGTATACATGATGACATTATCATTTTCATATCTTAAACCATGATCTGATAAAGCAGTGATAAATCCTTTGTGGCGATCTTTGCCTTGTTTATCATCAGACTTAAATATTGCACCAATATTTTTATGATGATGATCTATTAAGTGCATTGTATTTGTATAAGCTGCTTTCACATCATCCATAACAATATAAGGTAAATCAATTTCTTCAATTTTAGCGTTAATACTAATTAGTGCAATACCACGTTTTCTAATATCTAAATATAAATCAATATTTTGGTTATAAAATGAACTTTTTGTGGGTTCAACAATAATCCCTTCAACATTATTGTCGATCATCATTTGAAGTGCTTTGCGTTCAGTTTGTGGATTATTGTTGGTATTAATCAACAACATTGAATATCCCGATTGGGTTAATTCTTGTTCAATCCCACGGATGATTTCAGGAAAGATATAGTCTGACATATAGGTTGTAATAACACCTATGGCCTTATTTCTTTCTTTCTTTTCAAGTTTCACAAAAGATCCAACGCCATGTTCTTTTTCTATAAATCCTTCATGTTCAAGTTGATCCAACGCTACTCGAACTGTATGACGGCTGACTTCGTATTTGGTTTGAAGTTCTATTTCTGATGGCAGTTTCTCTCCAATTTTTAATTCACCTTGTGTAATGGCATCAATGATAATATCTTTTAATATTTGATATTTTGGTTTATTGTCCATATAGAGTAACCTTCTCATCATTTTTAAGTAAACAGACATCATGTGATGCGATGGTTATTTTTCCCGCAACAGGATGTGTTGTAGTCACTTCATAATCGCTAACATTAAAGATAGCCGTATATTGATGTTCTTGAGAAATACCTTCCCAAGTAATCAAGGTGCCATCATTTGAAACTTCTCGTCTAGAGGTAACTTCTCGATGCATAAGGGTTAAAGTTTCATCTTTTAAAATACCCCATGTAAAATCATCATTATATCTCAAATCACCACCAAACATTAGAGGTGATCCAAAGATACTCCATAAAGTCATCATTGTTCTTTGTTCAGCTTGGGTGAAACGCGTCATACGATCGGTTGCACCACCATCAATGGAACGAATTCCAATACGACCCATTGGCAACATATCACAATCTGGATATGATCCCTCTTTGACATATTGCGCCCAAACGCGACATCTTTCAAACATACCAAATAACAATTCCCAAATATCCCAGTAATCATCTGTCATACGCCATAAGTTCGCATACTCTTGGAATTCCTCTGCATACTCAATGTTTGCAGGTCCAGGTGATAAACTGAGTACCATGGGTCTGCCTGAATTTTTAATGGCTTTATGTATCATTTTAATTTCATCTAAATGTGTGCCATAAAGTTTTGAATCTGCGATATCATCTACCTTGATATAATCAACACCCCAGCTTGCATAAAGCTCAAAGAGTGAATCATAGTAAACTTGTGAACCTGGATGGTCTGGATCAAGTCCATACATATCAGTATTCCAAGGGGCAATTGAGTTTGCGCTTGCAATTTCTCGTGCTGTATAAGTACTATCTTTGATCGGTGTATTTTGATGAACTGCTTGTCTTGGAATCCCACGCATAATGTGAATCCCAAATTTGAGACCCATCGCATGAATTTTCTCGCCTAAAGCTTTAAATCCTTGGCCATCTTTAGCGCTTGGAAAGCGATTCACAGAAGGTATTAGACGTGAATATTCATCCATATCTAATTCTGTAAACTTATGGTAGAAAGATGAATCTGCAGTCGGTTCATACCATTGAATATCTACGACTACAGTATCCCAACCATATTCTAATAATTCATCACGCATTAATTCAGCATTTAAAAGTACTTCTTCCTCTGTAACTGATGCACCATAGCAATCCCAACTGTTCCACCCTTTAGGTGCATTTTTAAATGTTAACGTTTCCACATTACCTCTCCTTGCTTCCGAATATAGTTTGATTGTTTTCACCGACTAAAGTGAATATTATTTTTTCTCTTGTATTGTTTATTTTTTGAACATCGATTATACCTTTATAGACTGTATCTTCTAGTGTCATCGTAATATTTTGATTTTCTACTTTGTAATTTCCAAGCACATCACCACTGATCGTTCCATCTTGATTTAAAGTAATGGTGTTTGTTTCTAACATATTGCCTGATGTATGTGTACCATGATTTACAAAGTCATATGTACCTGGTATTTCCCTTTTTTCTATTGAATTTTCTAGTGTTAAATTCACATCATAAGCATAAGGATATACAACTGGCCATAAGTCTTCGTTAAATGCCATCTTATGAACTTTAAGTTCAAATGCCTCACCACGATTGTTAAAACGAGTATGAAAAATGAGATAATTCCCATCATCTTCCATTAAAGCCGAGTTATGACCCGCAGATTTATAACCAGTGTTCATCCCATCTAATTGGTAATTACCCATGACTTTTAAACCGTAGTTGTCATTACGATCACTTTGTGCAAATAAAGGACGATTGCCTCTGGCATCAACATATGGACCTGTAATATCTTTTGATCTAAAGACACGCATGTTATAGCCACCATCTGCAGCTAAGCCGCCATACGTCACGTATAAATAGTAATGATCCGTTTCTTTACTATAAACAAGATATGGGCCTTCCCCAGATTGATGGAACCCACCCGCCAGTTTGATACCAAAATATCGATCAATGTGACGGCCATCTTCTGTTTGCCCATCTTCAAATGGGTAAATAGGATTACCTGTCGCTTTGTCTAATTCAAGCAAGTAAATACCACCTGACCACGATCCATAAACCATCCATAATTTTCCGTCTGTATCTTCAATTAAAGCAGGATCTAAAGCATTAGGAGCATAGTCTGTATTGTACTCTTTTCCTAACTTTCTGACCCATTTATCATTGAAACTTTCAACTTGTTTATTTTTAATTAATTTAGGTAAGTGCGTATTTACGTAATTGATATTACGGTCACTGCCATCTGTTGAATCTTCTTTCGTAAACCCAGAATAAACAATGGTATCGCCGTAAGTATAAGGTCCTTCAACATCTGGTGAAACCATAAATCCGATGGCTGATCTTCGCCATGTGGAAGAAGCACTGTAGTAATACATAAATGCACCTTTAGTACCATCTTTCCATTCATAATCTTCATTATAAATCACATCAGGGGCCCATAAATTAAAACCGTTTTTTGAGTCTGCATCATCGTAGCCTGCCCATTCAAATGTTTCTTTTAAATTTTCTATGGTATTGCCATAAATAACATTTTGGCCCATATTTACGTAACCATTATTTCTCTTTGGAATTTCCCAATTTGTAAGATCTTTACTCTTAGCTTGTGATATGTGTGTTCCAAATATATAATATGTCTTTTTGCCATCTTTAGTGTCTACAAAGATAGATGGATCGTGAATTCCAACGTTTTTATTTGGAGTTGTATCCCACCTGTTAGTTTCAGGTTTTTCTACTTTATTTGAACTGCTTGCACAGGACGTTAACCCCAACAAGATAATGAGTAATATATGTATTTTTTTCACTGTTTCGCTCCTTTTTGGTAACCAAAGAAAATTTGATTATTTTCATCAATTCCAGAAATGCCAAGTACTTCGTGTTTTTGATCAACACAAGTTGTATAACTTATCATTTTCCATCGTGGGTTTAGTTTTGTGTTTTGAGCTTTGGCAATTTGATTGTTAGTTTTATCAAAAAATACAAGTTCATATTCTTTATCATAATCAAATGCTTGATTTTGTTTTATCACTTCACCAAATGCAGGTACTGGCCAACCATTGTCCAACCAAATCAGTTCTCGTTTAAAAAGATAATGTTTGTGAGGATGTCCGTTTAACCTTGCATGTGCAACCAAATATTGTTTTCCTTGTACATCTAAGATTGAGTTATGTCCGATAGAAATATAATAAGGTTCAATATCGATGTGATAAGAGCCCAGGATTTTACTGCCATTACTGTGAGGCATTTCAAATGCACCAAACATTGTATTTCCCGCTATATCTAAATAAGGACCTTGCACATTTTTAGATGCGGCGACTCTGATGTTATATGTATTATGTAAGAAATCATATGACGTAAATAGATAATACATATCTAAGTCTTTATGGTAGTAAATAAATGGTCCTTCGATAGCGCCTTCTACATTCAGTGTGCGTCTTGCAATACAGGTTCCAATATCATCTTTACTTTTAATGAGATAGGTCTTTGGATCCATTTCTACAACATAAATTCCTGAGAAAAATGAACCATAAACCATCCACATTTTTTCATCTCTATCAAAGAAAACATTAGCATCAATTGCATTTTGTTTGTCTACGTTAGGATTTGTCTTAATAACAAGTCCTCTATCAACCCATGGTCCTTCAGGCGTGGGTGCCGTCGCAAGATTGATACAAGATTTGTTGGTGCCAAAAATTGAGGCACTGTAGTACATTAAGTATTGATCATCATGTTTAATCACATCAGGAGCCCATAAATTTGATGGATTTGTGTATTCATATACTGACTCTGGAATACCGTTGAATGCTGTTGAAAGATATTCCCAGTTCACACCATCTTTTGATTTACGTATTTGAATTCCTTTTGTGATTGTACCGTCAAGTTCCGTATCGGTTGAATACATGTAATAGTGATTTGTTTTTTCATCAAATAATATCGTTGGGTCATGTGTTCCAATTGTTGATTGATTCATTTTGATCCTACTTTCTTAAAAATAAGGGACACAAGTGAATTGTGCCCCTTAGTGCTTTGTAAAAATTAGTCAAAGAGTTCTGCTAAAGTTTCTTCACGAATTTCATTAATTTTGTCTGTTAAATCTTTCGCAATGTCAGCAGCTCTTAAGTTTCCTGCATTAACTTCAGCTTCTACGTTTCCATATTCACCTTCGAAGTATTGTTCGATAAGGAATGTTTGGAATCCTGGCTGTGATGCACCACCTAGTGGTACTGGGAATTTAGCATTGTCTAAGAATGCTTTATAGTAGCTTGCTTGATCGCCATTGCCATCTTCTGTTAGTTTTGTTTCAATTTGTGCATAAACTTCATCCCACAGTGCTGTATCGTTTACAAGTGGTAATCCATCTGGGAATGGGAATTCTTTATCGCCATTTTCAAGAACTGCATTTTTGAAGTGTTCTAGTTTAACAGCTGTACCTTCTTGTCCCCAACCGAAGAACTTAAGTACTTCATAAGCTTCACGTGGGTGATCTGATGATGGTGAGATTGAACCAAAGTCAACAAATGCTGGTTTGTTTAATGTTGAAGCATTGTCACCTTTTGGTACTGAGTATGGAACCCATTTCATACCTTTATCTACGAATTCTGGTGTTGAGAATAATGTCTTTGTCCACCATGCGTCAAGTTGCATTGCAATACGGCCTGAGCTTGCAGCCCATAGTAAGCGATCGCCAAATGCTGCTTCAGCTTCATCTGTATCAAAGAATGGAGCATGGACACCTTGCTGGATGTAATCAGCATGTTGTTGAATTGCTTCTGCCCAGTATCCTGTTAAATCATATGATTCGCCATCCCATCCAAATTCACCGACTGCATCGCCATTAACGATGGGTGACATGGTGAGTGGTAATGTATAAGTGTTGTATCCGAAGATTCCTGATTCTGGTATGGTCATTTCTTTTTGAAGTTCAATCATTTCTGACCAAGTCCAATCTGTTGAAGGCATATCAACGTTGAAACGTTTGAATAAGTTTTCATCTAAGAAAACTGTGAAAGGTTGGTATGCTGATGCTGCAGCAAGTTTTTTCTTTGTACCATCAACCATTGGGAATACACCTTGATCTTTAAGTGTTTCTAAAACTGTTTCTGTTTCAGGGTCAGCATTCCAGTAAGGTGTTAAATCACCAAGCCATCCATTACGGATTGGAACGTCAACGTCTGCTTGATACCAAAATACATCTGGGAAGTTTCCTGCTGATGCTAAGTTTGTAAGGCTATCCATCCATGCGCCTTCGTCTACTTCAACAAACTCAATGGTAATGTTTTCATATTTTGCTTCAAAAGCATCTTTTAATGCTTCTTTTAAACTTGGTTGTTGCCAAGTTGCAACACGAAGTGTGATTTCCTCTGTTGTCATTTCTGGTAGCTCATCAAAGCCACCATTATCTGTTGTGCCACCGTCTTTTTTACCACATCCGGTAATGAGTAGGACAACTGCTAAAATTGCTATAAGTTTTTTCATAATAAATATAATATTCCTTTCTTTTACTCTCCAGTAATTCCTGAATTGTCGACACTTTCAACGAAGTATCTTTGTAAGAAGAAGTAAGTAATAAGTAATGGTAAGATACTGATTACAGTTCCTGCCATTGATACCCCTTCGTTCCACTTATTGGGTGTGTTAATATTTAACGCAACCGGGTACATCTGTTCATAACTTGATTTGAACAGTTGTAATTGAATTAGTATTGTGGTCCACTTGACCCCCTTTCCTGCAACTGATCCGATGTATAAATTCACTAAATATGTTTCATTCCAATACCAAACAAATGAGAATAGAAACACAATTACGATTGCAGGCAGTGCCATCGGTAATGCAACTTTATAAAAGATGCGCCACTCACCTGCCCCATCCACTCTCGCTGCTTCGTAGAGTGATTTGGGAGTTTGCTTGAAAAATTGATAAAATATCAAGATAAAGATTGGACTTTTTATCCCTTGTCCTAAAAGTGCCGGTACGATAAATGCATTCAATGATCCTAAAATTCCTAAGTCATTGTAAAGCACATATGTGGGCATCATAAGGATTTGTGGTGGAATTACGAAACTGAAGAGAAGGAAGAACATTAATGTCTTCTTAAACTTAAATTCATAAGTCGCAAAACCATATCCAACCAAACATGTCACAACAAGTTGAATGAGTGTTGGTACTAAGGAAATCATAATACTTCCAAAGAGACCTTCTTTTAGTTTCATAACACTAAAGACTTGTTGGTAATTAAATAAATAGAAACTTGTTGGAATCCAGTTAACTGAAATATCCAATAGATCATCCAGTGATTTAAAACTGGTTACAATCATATGAAGTAAAGGGTATATATATACAAAGCCAATACTGATTAAGAGTGCGTATGAAATAAACTTATTAAACGCACCAGCATCTTGTGCTGTCCCAAAGAGGAAGCGACGAAACTTTAATTTGAATGCATCAAATTTGTTTCTATCTGACTTTTGTAAAGTGTGTTGTGTCATAATGTTCGCTCCTTTCTTGGAAATTTAAATTTGAATTTTCTTTGTTTTTTCACCTTTTTTACTTTCTTTTTCTTTGTGGTGTAGGCGGGATTGTCTTTAAGGATTAGGAATGTTGCACCAATCATCAATAGAACGATTACTGTATACATCCAAGCCATCGCAGAAGCAAAACCATAACCACGTGTTGCTGAGAACATATTGATATAAATAAGTTCAATAATATTATTTTGAGCATTATTTGATAAAATTACGAGTGTATAAATTGCATTAAGTAAGATCATAGGTTTCAGTGTTGGCAGTGTAATCTTCCAAAATGATTCCCACTTTGAAGCACCGTCCATCTTAGCGGCTTCATAAAGGCTACTATCGACTTTTTGAAGTGCAGCAATGAAGATCAGAATTTGTACCCCCGAATACCAAAGTACAACGATGATTTCCGAGAATAAACCCATAAAGGGTGTCGCAAGCCACGTTGGCAGTGCAGAGTTGATAATCGTGTTTAATGCATTCATATCAACAATGGGAATCGAAGTTGCGCCTTCTTGAATCAATTGATTCATAACCGGACCACTTGAGATGATCACGGGCATAAAGAAGATAACACGAAGTAAACCTTTGAACTTCAAATCTTGATTTAAAAGCAATGCAATGATTAAGGAGAACACGATAATAACGGGAACCCTTAAGATTGTACTGATTAAGAAAGACAAGAGTTCTTGCACAAAGAACATATCTTTAAGCCAAACATCCCTAAAGTTTTTTAATCCAACAAACATGTATACTCGACCTGTTGGTCTTAAACGAATGGTATTTAAACTAAAGTAAAACGATTGAATTAAAGGCCATAATACCAGTAACATAAATCCAATGAGCCAAGGTGATATAAATAAAAGCCCAGGATTAATTTTTAATTTTCTTTTCTTTTTCATGGCACAATCACCTCATAATCCATTGCTTGTATTTGATGTCCCTCATAACTTGAGGCATCATCACCATAGTTTAATACGATTTTTACATCATTTTCGTATGACACAACAACCACATCATCTACACGTTCATGATTGATGATACGTTGTCCATTTGTGACTTGATCGATGCTTTCAAATATTTCGTTGTATTTAATAATTTGATCTTTATACAAATCAAATTGAGTACTGTATAGTTCAGATGAATTTGTTAGTTGTAATTCAGATGCTGAAGCCCCTGTGATAATGAATGACGGAAATGTACCATATTCAATCATATTCAATACATACGCTTCATGGTTTGCATTAAAGTTTGTGTATGGTGCATACATAGGCATGTATGATTTCAATACAATTGGTAGAAACGGTACTTCTTCACCTGTAAATACATAATTAGATGAATCAACCTGAATGTCGCTGAGCTTATCCACATAATTCCAGTAAATTGCATGGGGTGTTTTTGCGGTGATGTTCATATTTGCTTCATTTAATTTTTCAAAGATTGATGTATAAACAGAAGCTGTATGAATGCGATCATAAGGCTTGTTTTTATTTAAGTATGAGAAGAGTGTTTCACCAACACCTGTGATTGAGAGTGAGTCAAAACCTTTTGAGGTATATTGTTTCAAAATATCTTCTGCATTACTGAGACTTTCTTCAGGAACAATATAGTTATACTTCTTGTACACTTTTCCATAGATTTCTTCTTCATAAGTTCTTTTGTTTAACTTCTTCACAAGTGTTGCAGAGTTTAAACTATTTGTTGAAGGATTATATCTCAGTAAATCTGTTTCAAGTGATACTTGTTGTGATTGGTCCAGTGATTTTAACACATCGATGTCACCTAAGTTATTGGCAGTATTAAAGTTTTTCGCAGGTAGTTTTGTATATGGACCACCATCCTGCCATCCTTTTAGGGTTGATAATGTATTCTTCACGCCATTTGATTTAAGTGTTTCAAGAATTTCTTTCATATCTTCAAAGGTTGTCATGGTTACGTTTTGTTTTTTCAATAAACCACTTTTAACCTCAGTACCTAAGAAATCAACACGCATACTATAATCAGTATCTTTTTGAGAAATCAAATTGTGATCTTCAAGATATTCGCGATAGCTTTGTGCCATACCTACATAACTTGCACTTTCATCAGACAAGAGATGATACTCAATTTCAATATCAAAATTATTAAGTTCTTTTTGTCTGATAACCATGGTACCTGTTGTTGCACTGGTCAATTGGTTATAGAATTGGCGATATACAAAGCTAGGAGTAATCCAGTTGTAAGGTGTTACTGCACCATTTGGATAAGCATATAATCTGGCACTTTCATCACCTTGATTGATAATGCCTACAAACCCAATATTTTTATCTTCATGAATTGATCCAAAGACTGGCATAAGGATTCCTGTATTTTCATTCACAGTTTTCATCCCATTGAAGAGTGAAAGTACATGATTATCATCGACGCCAATGTTAGATCCATAAATCATTTGATTAAACGGTTGTTTGAATTGTCCTTTATGATCTTCATAATGTATGAGTGATCCAGAACCATCAGGCACAAACATGTATCCTGAGACTTCATCCATCTTTGTATAGCCCATCATGGGGTATACATAGACGTTTGCGACTTTATACTTATCGCTTTTTTCAATAATTGAATCTTTGGGAATGTGTGTTGTAAGAACGTCATCTTTCAATGACACTTCCAGTTTGTATTCAAACTCCAATGAAGGATACTGCACATGTGCACTGAATCCATTAGCATTTAAAGTAACTTTTGTGTTTGGGTTTTCTGAATACATATCAGCTTGATAGTATACGATGTTGGTATCTTGTAGATACTCAATGACCACACCACTTTTCACGAAGTTGCTCCACTTTTCATTCGTTTTATCTGGCTTTTCAACCGTTGAATAAATTACAGCGCCTGATACTTTGTTTCTCAAAATGATGGATAGATTTTCCTCTTTGAGATATAAATCGTATGAATCACTGGAAACAATTTTTTTATGACCATCAATTTCATCAACTGACTCATTCACAAACTCTGTACGATTTTCTTTAAATACGGTACCAATTGTTTGATCTGGATCAACATCTGGCATTGAAGGGTCTACGACTACGTCATCATCAATAATTTCGTCGTCTTCACTGACTTCATCATCTGGCTCAGTGTCATCAGGTTCAGTCACATCAGGTACGACGATTTGTGCACCGCCACCGCCTTTTTGTGGTTTTGAGAGGGTATCAATACCAAGATATACGGTTAGGATTACAACAAAGAGTGCAAAAATAATAATGCGTAAATGCTCTTTGATATTTTTATTTCCTTTCAATTCGATACACCGCCTCTCTGAATACTGCTTGAATAAATGATAATAACTGACTTACTAATAAGTACAAGACAAAGATGATCAGAATTCCAATAAAGATTGTAAAGATACTTAATAAGATAATCTTAATGGTTTCTTTATTTTCGTAGTTATTGAGTTCTTTAATTGCCACAAATAGTAACGTTAATACCCAAGCAAGAATGATAACTTTTGAAAATTGCATTACAAATGCTTCGTTCAATGTTAAGTAATTTGAAACAAAGACAACGATGGGTTGTAAGAATATGAATGGCGTTAATGAATATACGAATCCATGAACCAGTTCTTTATATTTTGATTCACCATCATTAATTGTCGACACAAGATATGTGGCCGATGCAACAAAGACAAAGGCTACCACCGCGATAACCATATCGCTTAAAACTGTATATTCTCCTGCTTTAACATTTGAGAAGATAAATCCTGTAAAGTATTTTGACATGACCCAAATAATTAGCGCAATGCCTGCTAGGATTGTGGCGGATACGTTACTTGTTTTGTTTTCTCGTTTAATACCATATGATCCATCAATTGGATGCTTCATAAAGTATGTCGCAAATGAGAGTTCTTGATAGAGTTTATTGTTTTTAATTTTATCTTTAATTTGATTGTATTTTTTAATGGGCCATTTTTTATTAATAAATTTAAAGCCTTTTACAAATATAAAGAGTCCTAAGACTACACCCATAAAATCTAAGACATTCTCACGTATCTGAACGTTTCTCAGTTCCCAAAATGCATCGGAATAGCCTGGGATATTACGTGATAATTCATAAGATTTTAAGGCATTCGCATAGTCTTCTTCTTTAAAGTAAGCTTCACCCATTCCTAAGTTCGCAAAGTCAAACAAACTGTTAACTTTAAGTACTTCTTCCCAAATTTCTTTACTTTCGATGTAGTTTCCATCTTGGTATAAAATTAAGGCTTCATGTACTTTCTCAGAGAATTCAGTACTTTCAAAGATTTGAATTTCACCTTTATTTTTATCTAAAACATAGATTGTATTATTTTCATCAACATCAATGGCTGAAGCTGATGAGAAGAGTCCCAATCTTTGCTGTCCAGCATCTTTACCACCAAACACAAAGAGTAAGTTTCCTTCTCGGTTGAATTCATAAATATAACCATTACTTGATAAAGTAAAAATGTTTTCATAGGGTCCAACAGAGACACTGCTCATTTGACGATCTTGAACATAACTTGAGATGATATTTCTCCCAGCCATATTCAATTTCTTTAGAACATTATTGTTGTCTTGAGGTGTTACTGTATAGATTAATCCTTCATCATCCATGGTGAGATTCACAGGACTATTTGGAATAATATTCAGCATTCTACTGAGCTGTTCTTCAGTAAAGATGAGTTTTCTAAAGCTTGTAAGAAAACTGATGCTTGTCATATTGGGTGAGAAATACCCAAGAAATTCGTTATTGGTGTTTTTATTTAATTGAATCATTCCATTACTGTTACCACGAGAAATCACATAGACATTTTCACGATCATCTACAGTGACTTTAATGGGTGTAAAAGGAGATGTTTTTCCAAACGAAGGATGAGTAGGTCTATCAAATGTATGGACAACTTCACCTTCAAGGTTAAATTGAATCACTTGACCCAAACCTTCATCCGCAACATAAATTGAATCATTTACAACATCCAAACCAGCTGGTTTTCTTAAAATGCCTTCTCCAATTGTTTTGGCTTCAGTTCCTTTGATATCACTGATGATAATTCTTGAATTTGAAGTATCTGCGATATAAAGCTTATTTTTATAAATTTTCAAGTCTTCTGGTTGGTCTAATAGGTTTTCACCAAATTGAATGAGACGCCCCTTAGGAAGATAAGCTGTTTGTGTTTCTGTATAGTCTTTATTTCCATCAATTGTAAATGTTTTATATGGAACTTCTGCTTCAACGGGTGTTGCAAATAACATTGTGAGTAAATAGATTGCGATCGTTGGTAGCAGTATTTTTTTTATCTTTTTC
>RRZU012425330.1_pt1 | contig 37285 bp, 39 predicted proteins | sample 2165561 | NCBI WGS metagenome assembly RRZU01 (sample SAMN10456909, study PRJNA506462) | wastewater metagenome | isolation source: wastewater sludge | place: USA: Moscow, Idaho | reverse complement strand
TGGAGATCGGGTCCTACGAAGGGGCGGTTCCGCACATCGGCGAGGCGGTATTCATGCCCAAATCCGAAAAGCAATACGCCGATTTTAATGAGGCGTTCACCGCGGCCCTTCAGCTTGGCGGCAAACAGTTCCTGGTGGATATGTTCGGAGGTACCCCCGCGGTACTTCCGAGATGCCCAAGCAGCGAAAAAACTTCGGTGCTGGAGCAGATCAAAGAGGCAAAGGACGCGCTCCGTCCGAAAAAGGAAACCGGAGAGAAAAGCCGAAAATCAAAGGATGGAGTTGAACGATGAGCCGCAAGCAGGCCGTCCGCAAGCGTTCGGTGCGGTTCCACTTTGCCGCCACCGAGGAGGAGGCCTCCCTCATCCGGGAACGCATGGCGGCGATGGGCATCACCAGTTCGGGAGCCTACTTTCGCAAGGTGGGCATTGACGGATACTTCATCAGCCTTGATCTCACCGAGGTGCGGGAATTGGTGTCCCTTCTGCGCTACTGCTCCAACAATCTGAATCAGTACGCCAAAAAGGCCAACGAGACGGGCAGTATCTACGCCGCCGACATTGATGACTTGCGCGTCCGGCTGGATGAGATTTGGGAGCGCGCCGGTGGCATCCTCACGGCCCTGTCCAAAATCGGGTAGCACGGAAGGATGCAAAAGCGCCCGCTGCTTGATCGAAGCCAGCGGGCGCTTTGTGTCACCGGATGGTTACGGACGACAGTTCAATTTTGATTTCATTATCTTTGGTCACGCTCAGTTTTACCTTATTTCCGTTGCCGTCCTCGGCGGACAGCTTTTCCAGCTTGAGCGCGCTGAACAGCTCGCAAATCGGGCCGTCAACCGCCTCCGTCCATCTGAGCTTGGCGGCCTGCTCCGGCTCGTATTCTTCCAGCATGGTGGTGGGTTTACTGGTTTCGCTCATTCCAAATCCTCCTGTGTCATTGTGATATATGGCGCAAGTGCTATTATACGTTTCCAGCGGAATCGGGTCAAGCAGAAGCAACAAAACAGGCTATGAAATTAGTCTGAAATAACGTGTTGTATCCTCTTGCAATTCCTCCCGAAGCAAGGTAACATCAACCAACGCTAAGAGCGGGGAGGGATAGATCATGCCGGATTACGCGGCGATGTATAAGCGGTTATTTCGTTCACAAACCGAGGCAATAGCAATTTTACAAAAGGCGCAACAGGATACCGAGGAAATGTACATTTCCTCGCCAGAGCCGGACATCCGGGTTCTGGAGCCGAAAAGGCCGGAGGACGACACGCCCGATGACGATTAGAGAGGGGGCTTTGCCATGCGGATTCTGTTTAGGATTGTTTTATTCCCCATCACGCTGGTCTTGTCCATCGTGGTGGGTGTCTGCCGGTTCGTCTGCGGTTTTTCCGGCGCGGTGCTGGGAGTCATCTCCACCCTGCTACTCACGCTGGCGCTACTGACGCTGATTCTGCTGAAAGAGCCGGGTGGAGCGCTGACCACAGCCATCATTGCGTTTGCGGTTAGCCCCTATGGGATTCCCAAGCTGGCAGAATGGTTTGTTGACCGGCTGGAAGACCTGAACTTTGCAATCAAATCTATTTGAGCATGACAAAAAAGCGGCATAATCGATTGCGTCAAATCGGTTATGCCGCTTTTCCCTTTTCCGGTTATTTCTTTTGCGAGCTGCTGTCGATAAACTCGATATGATCAAAGGCAAACTTAATCGCCATATTGATCAGCTCGTTGCGGGAGCGCCCGCTTTTCGATGCGACATCTTCCAGTTTTTGATTGTATTCCGTATCGATGCGAATGGTCATCGTCACAGACCGTTCGGTCTTGGGTGTGACCACAAATTTTTCATCCATTGTATTCACCTCTGGTTACAATTATATTTGCTCCAGTAGATGAATATAAGAACACGAATTGCAAACGAAAATGTTTGCAACTAATGCGCGGCTTGTGTAAACTGAATGTCAGGAGCAATACTCAAAAGCATCATGCTCTCACAATGAGCCGTGGGCCGATGCCGGCAGATATTTGATATTGCTCCAATATTACTATGAGGTGAGCGACATGAAAAGCGTATGCATTACCGGCCACAGAGATATTTCCAAGGGGAGGATCGATTATGTACGGGAACAGCTCCGGAAAGAGGTGGAGCAGGCCATTGAGGATGGGTTCACTATGTTCCTCTGCGGCATGGCGGATGGTTCTGATTTGGAGTTTGGCGCTATCGTGGCGGAAAAGAAGGAGACGCATCCCGATCTTTTTCTGGAGGCTGTCATTCCTTATAAGAACAGACTGAAGAGCAAGAACCCACTGCTTAAACCAGTGCTTGCACAGTGCAGTGGCATGAAACTTATTGCGCAGGAGTACAGCCCCGATTGCTTTTTTGCGAGAAACCGTTATTTGGTAGAAAACAGCCAGCGGGTGATTGCGGTGTTCGACGGTCGGGAACGAAGCGGCACGGCGCAGACGATGCGCATGGCCGCCTCAAAAAATCTGGAGCTGCACGTCATTGATATCTCCGATTCCCCTTTGGAGTAGAAACAACATGACCTTTGCACAAAGACTTATTAACGATACGCCCTTAGTCCATTTTCTCAAACAGTTCGCTTTCAATCTCTACTATATCCCTGATGGGGATTTTTGTGCCGTTCATCAACGCAACCATGCGTTCATAATCATCCACTTTTTTGACGGCACCGGCAGCAGTAACGTAACTGCCGCCGTCTTTCTTTTCGTCTGCCCGGAAATAGGTGATGGATACCACGGGATGATCGGAGGCTATCTCCGCAAGCATCGTCAGCTTATCGCCCAGGGCAGTTTGCTCATCCTCACTGAGTTCCCGCCGCCGGTCGGTCAGCCGCGCCGTTTCCCGGATGGCGGCGCCATGCCCGGTGAGTGCGGCGAACGGCGAAAACTGAGCCGCCCGATCAGCGATGGGCATCTGCGGACGGGTGGAGGAAACAGGACGCGGCAGATGGAGTATATCTTCATATGGATTTTTCATTCTTTATGGCCTCCGATCTGGTGGTTTCGCTCTATGGTGGTCGCTCCTTCTTCGAGATTCATACCTTTGAGGATTGCGTTCTTGCCGTACCGTTTTTTGATAGAGAGCATAGCCTTCTGCCTCTGCTTCTCCCTCGCAAGCGCCGCTTCTTCCACGGCCTGCTTTTCCTGAAGCGCGTGGTAATCGGTGAATAGGTCGAGCTGCTCGTAGGGTTCCGGCTTCGGCGCGGCGGCTTCTTCTATGATATGGGCCGCCGTGACATTGATCCGTCTGACCAAAAGCTTCTCATCAATGATGCGATCGAACAGGTCAGAGACGGCATCCAGAATCAGTTTTGTTGAAGATGTATACCGTCCGAGGTTCGCTGTTCCGTGGGCGTGCTTGGGAATGGCGCGGCCATAGTGATCTGTGGTGACCTCGCCGCGGTAGGCCTGCCGCCGCTTCGGGTCAGTGAGGTTTTCGATGTCATACCCTACCGTCAGCACAAGCTGGTTGGTCACAAGCCCCTTGTCCACCAGGTCCAACGCCAGCAGATCAGTCATCTCCCGAACGATGAGTTTTGCCTTGTTACAGGGATAGGGAGATTGTAGCACCTGACCTGAGCTTATACTGTTTGTGCTGGGTTTGTAGGCTTTCACATCGGCAATGGTAACAGGCTCCCACCCCCACGCATGGTCGATGAGCAGCTCGGCGTTGACGCCAAACAGCTTGTAAAGCAGGGCTTCGTTGCGGTGATCCGCAGGCCCCCCGATGGAGCATCTGGCGATGTCGCCCATCGTGTAGAGGCCATGTTCCTCCAGCTTTTTGGCGTAGCCCTTGCCCACCCGCCAGAAATCGGTGAGCGGACGGTGGCTCCATAAGGATTTGCGGTAGCTCATCTCATCCAGCTCGGCAATCCGCACGCCGTTTTGATCCGGCTGGATGTGCTTGGCGCCGATGTCCATCGCAATTTTACAAAGGTATAGATTGGTGCCGATGCCTGCGGTGGCCGTAATGCCGGTCGTATCAAGCACATCAAGAATGATCTTCATAGCGAGCTGCCGGGCGGTGAGCCCATAGGTATTCAGGTAGTGTGTCACATCCATGAACACCTCGTCTATGGAGTAAACATGGATATCTTCAGGCGCGATGTATTTCAAATAGGTTTCGTAGATGCGCGTGCTGTATTCCACATAGAGCGCCATGCGCGGAGGGGCGATGATGTAATCAATCGCCAGCTCCGGCGATGCTTTGAGTTTGGGATCGTCATGGGACGCGCCGGTGAAGCGATGCCCCGGCGCGCTTCTCTGCCGCTGGGCATTTGCTTCTTTTACCTTTTGCACCACCTCGAACAGCCTTGCCCGGCCGGGGATGCCATAGCGTTTCAGCGGCGGCGATACCGCAAGGCAGATGGTCTTTTCCGTGCGGCTCTCGTCAGCTACAACGAGGTTCGTTTTCATCGGGTCAAGCCCGCGTTCGATGCATTCAGTCGAAGCATAAAAAGACTTGAGGTCGATGGCTAAATAGATTCTGTTTTCCATGCTTCGGCTGCTCCTTTCAAACTGTTTTACTCATCCCCATCAGCGTTCGCCGTGTGCAAGTATATTATACCATGCCGGGCAGCCCATGCGGACAAAAAGGAGGTGACACTTATCGCCGCCACAAGGCTCATGCCCATCCATGCCGGGAGCGGCAGGACGATTGAGGACGTCATCGACTATGTCGCCAACCCGGAAAAGACAAGAAACGGTGAACTCATTTCCTCTTTTATGTGCGATTCCAAAACTGCCGACGCGGAGTTTGCACTTTCCAAACGGCAGTACGCTCAACTCACCGGGCGCGATCAGGGGGGCCAGGATATCATCGCCTACCATACCCGCCAAGCCTTTCTGCCCGGCGAGGTGACGCCCGAAGAGGCAAACCGCATCGGGCGGGAGCTGGCGCTGGCTTTCACAAAGGGGCGGCACTCCTTTATTGTCTGCACGCATATTGATAAAACGCACGTCCACAATCACATCATTTTCAATTCCACCGATCTGGATTGCCAGCGAAAGTTCCGAAACTTCATTGGTTCGGCCTTTGCCCTGCGCCGGGTCAGCGACAGGATTTGTCTGGAGCACGGGGTGTCCGTCATTGAAAATCCCAAACCCAGCCGGGGGCATTACGGCAAGTGGCTGGACGCAATGGGCGGCGACCGCCCCCTCTCTTTTCAGGAGCGACTTCGTCAGGCCATCGACGCCGTGCTGGAAAAGCGCCCCGCCGATTTTGAGGCGTTCCTCATGGAAATGCAGATGGTGGGCTATGAGATCAAACGTGGGAAGCATCTCTCTTTTCGCACTTCGGGGCAGGAAAAATTCACCCGATGCCGGGAGCAAACCCTCGGCGTCGACTACACCGAGGCAGCCATCCGTGAGCGCATTGCCGGGCGCAGGAGCGCGCCTGTTCGCCGTGGCGGTATCCCCAGGGCGCTGGTGCAATCGGTCAGCCTGCTCATCGACATTCAGGAAAAGATTCAGTCCGGCAAGGGGCCTGGCTTTGAACGCTGGGCAAAGGTTCACAACCTCAAAGCAATGGCGCGGACGCTCATTTATCTTCAGGAGCAGGGACTTGACCGCTACGATATCCTCACCGAAAAATCCGCTGCGGCCACCGCACGATTCAACGCCAGCTCGGATCGGATGAAGGATTTGGAGGCGACGCTGACCGCCAACGCCGCCTTGCAAAAGCATATTGTTGATTACAGCAAGACCCGGCAGACCTATATTGACTACCGCAAAGCCGGGTACAGCAAGAAATTCAAGGCCGAGCATGAGGCGGACATCCTGCTTCATCAGGCGGCGAAAAAAGCCTTTGACGAACTGGGGCTGACGAAGATTCCCTCCGTCAAAAGCCTGCGGACCGAGTACGCATCGCTGCTGGAGGAAAAGAAAAAAGCGCGCCTGGAATACGCTCAGGCGCGCTCGGATATGAAAGAACTCCTTGTTGCAAAATCCAATGTAGACAGGTTCTTGGGAATGGATTCCCGCACGCAGGAGCGCGAACCCGATACCCGGCACAGGTGACGGTGACTCGATTAGCGCCCCGAAAGGGGTGCGCAGCCGCTCCGCAACGCGGGGCGATCAATGGGGGTCTGGGGGCGAAAGCTCCCAGCAAGCAAAGCAGGCCAAGTGCGCAGCGCGCGCTGGTCTGCCTTGCTTGCAAGCCTGTAACCATCAACTTTGGGGTATTCAAAGAAGTCAGCCTAAATGGGGCATTTAAGGAACAGCAGCTTATTTCCCCTTGATTTTCGCCATTTTCCCAAGGAGTGTGCTAACGCTCTGCAAAGCATCGCTGTCAGCGGACTCCAGTATCGAATTTAGAATATCCGTGTCACGAACCTCTCTCGGTTTATATTCCTTAGACCCGAACACAATATAATCTAACGATAAATCAAGGCACTTGGCAATTCTAATCAAGGTATCAAGCGCTGGCTTTTGAAATGCGTTTTCAATTTTTGTATAGGAGCTTGCCGATAAGTCTATCGCTTCGCAAAAGCTTTCCTGTGTAAACCCCAGTGCTTCACGGCGGGCCTTAATGCGTGCGGCCATTTCCTTTATCTGAACCTCTGTCAAACGCTTCACCTCCGTCCACCATTTATTATAGGTAGCAGACGAAAGTTAGTGTATTCGTCATTGACGAATATTGAACGATTCGGTATAATCGAAAGTGCCTATATTCGTCTGTGACGAATTCCAAAATGGACTTTGATGAAGAAAGAGAGTGCTTATGACGGTTGTTGCCACTTACCAAGTTGACATAGATATTTACCATGACCCGAATATAAAACACGATATTTCCTTAACCACAACAGAATATATCTGCGGGAATGATGTCCTTGTGCATCTGCAGATGGGAAAGAACCTCGGCATCTGTTTGAACAATTTGATAAAGTACCAATTGAAGGGTAGCATAACTGCGTTGACAAATGAGCAGTTCATGGCGAAGAAAACCTATGGGAGAGGGAAGCCCAAGCCGATTACCCGCAGCACATTCGAGGAAAAGAGAAAGCGGTTTGACATGAGCCAAACCGCTGTGGAGCAAGAGATTTTAGAGGAGTATGCATATATCGATAAGGCCGATTACCCTGGTGTAGTTCAAATTGTGATAACGATTAAAGATGGCGTGGTGTCAGCAGTTATTGACTTCAAGGATTCAGAGCAGTATCGGCACTTTGCTCCTCCAACGTGGCTGATACAGCTATCCAAATAACCGATAACCTATTAAGAAAGCAAACTGAATACGGAAAGCGCCCCACCCGACAATTATTGGCTGGTGGGGTGCTCGGTTATTATGATAAGGCTGGTTCAATGAAGATAAGCTATGATGCTCTGTATCCAACGGATGTAAAAACAGAAGTTATTAGGGGCATAGACTTTTCCTCCGCTACGCTCATACATTCTACTATACCATTTTGTTTGAATCTCCTGATTTCTTGACCATTACAAAAACCAATAGAGCGCCAATTCCGATACGCACTCCCTGACTGATTGGATTCTGTGCATCCTCTGCCGGTGAATTGAGAAAGGGCATTGCCTTAAAATATTTTACCGCAAGCCTACCGTTTCCATCAGCTTTCAGATATACTCCATCTCCGATTTTCTTTGTATATCCACTGATTTCTTCCCCGTCAGGGAGCGTAAATACATAGCTAATGTTATACATATATCGGCCCGCCTTGCCATCGTTCCGCTCACCGCCCTCCCTCCGAATGTCGGTAACAACAGCCCATGCTGATTCACCCATGACCCCCAATGTGGCGTTTATAGCGCCCCACAGGATAAACGCCGCACCGAGTAATGAAATGAGAATCCTTGGCAAGAGATTTCTTTTCATCTGTCGTCCCTCTTTGTGGGAAGCGATATATTCCGACGCACAAAAGCTTCGATTTGTTCATAATTCTCATCCGTACAAAACAGAGCAATGTTTTCCGTCCAGCCGACCCGCAAAAGGATGGTACGGCTTTTCAGTTTGTAATTCACCCTTGTGACACGGTTCCACCGAAGAGAAACCTCCTGCCGCGACTGCGCCAGCATCCCCGCGCCCGCAGCGGTCGGCTTGCCGGTGAGCAGAGCCAGAATGATCGTCAAGGTGTTGATTACCCGGTTCTTTTTTGCCTGTTTTGTCTGTGTCCGGCAGAGGACGCCTGTATCGTCCAGCACAAACTCTGCCTCATACCTGCCGCGATAGACCGCCATGATAAAGAGCCAGGTGAGAAACAGCAGTGCGGCGATGAGCCCCAGCCCGTAGAGCGTATAGACGCTTTTGCCCGAAGTCAGCCCGATCACCAGAGCCACAAGCCCGAAGGGGATGCCGATGGCAAGCCCAAGCTGCTTCAAAATAACCGTGTTTCTAAATATGGGCACGCTGATCTGCCACTGTATTTTTTCCATCGTCATCCCCCTTTCCGTAACCGGCTTTAATAATAGCCGCCCATGCCGCCGAGCAGTTCCTCGATGATACCGGAGAGAGCGGTTCCAAATACAATGGAGAGTATCAAGCCTATCGCCCCGAGGATGAGCGAAGCTCTGGCGAAGTTCTTCTTATTCAGATTGATCGAGCCGCCGAAGCTCCACACGAATAGCAGGATGATGTTCAAAAGGGGTATGCACATCAAAAGAAGCATCCCTATGTACTGCCCGACGCGCAGCGGATCGCTGTCCGGTTTTTGGGAATATGCCGGGGGCTGCTGCGATGCATAGGCTGTCTGGACCGGTGGCGCGTAGGCTGGGGGTGGGGCGGAGCGCGCCGGAGCGGGCTCCTCCGCCGCTGTATAGGCGGGCTGTAGGGGCTCGGTCTTTGCTCCGCAGCCTCCGCAGAACTTTGCCCCATCGGGAAGTTTGTTGCCGCATTTTTCACAAAACATGCTGTTTCCTCCTATCCGTAAAATGTGTTATTCCGTCTTTGCGCCGCACTCGGTGCAGAACCTGGACTCCTCCTGTAAAGGGGCGGAACAGGCGGGGCACAGCCTAACAGCCGGCGTGGGCGCGGTCTGAACCGCAGCTGGGGCCGTCTGGATCGGAGCCGACGGCTGTTCCAGCGGTTCGTGTTGTGTTTGAACCGGCGCTGCCTGTACAGGGGGAACCGTTTGCGCGGATGTTGCAGCCCCGGTCCTGGAATTGATTGCCTCCACAAAATCCCCGCCCGCCATTTTCGCGATAAAGGGCAGCCCCGCGTCTTTGCTGCGGATCACCCGCATGACGGCAAGCACGGAGAGCACAATCAGTGCGAGATAGAGGGCGCCGTCCACAAATGAACCCACCGTGCTCATAGCGTCCACCGCGCCGTACAGCTTCACCCATCCAAAGAACCGGGCCAGGCCGCCGAATAGCCAGCCTGTTACCAGCTCGGCCAGATAATACGCTATGGTCAGCAAAAGTGCCTGCATCGCCTGGCGGTTCAGCCACTCGTCCTTTTCGGCCAGCAGCGCGAAGCCAACCACCAGCAGCACCGATTGGGGCTGCCTGAGTGCCGCAAAGCCAAAGGCGATCACCGCGACGGCGGTGGGGCTTAACCCGAATTTCCCTTTTGTCATAATAATTCACCCTTTCTTTTCATGCTGTTTCGTATCATCTACCGCCTTTTCTTATGTCCGATGGAAAAGTTCCCCTTGATGCCGAGCGCAAACAGCAAAGCGGCAAGCCCCAGCAAAAGGACGCTGGGAAGGATATTCGTTTCGCCTGCGGGTGCGTTGATATGGGGCATCATCGGCAGATACCGCACGGCAAGGGTTTGGGGCGGGCCATCGGGCACGGCTTTGATCCCATATGGGAAGCTCTTTGTCACCGAGCCGGTATACTCCCTGCCGTCTGCGGCGATAAAGCGGTAAAACACCTCATACCGCGTGGGGTCGCGGGTGTTAGTCTCGTCCTGCCCCGGCCCCACATGGATGCGCCGCTCATAATCCGTCACGACAGCCGTGGCGGTGGCCCCGATCACACCGAGCGCCATCTGGCTCACGGCGAAAGCAAGTAGCAGCAGTCCAAGCAATATCGCCGGGACGCTCCGTTTAGGCTTTGGCCGGGTAACCGCGCCAGGGGGCGGGGCTGCGGACGCTGCCCCCGCAGCCTCCAGCGCCCTGCCGCAGGAAGAACAGAACCGCGCGTCCTCCCGGAGCTGTTTACCGCAATGGGTGCAGAACATTGGTTTCACCCCTCTTTCATCCGTCTGGGAATTACGGAATATCAACAATGCCATCAATTCCTTCGGTGTTGAGAACCGCTGCGGATGTTCCTACCTGTCGCCATTCGTAGACATAATTTGTACCCATGCCGACACGGCTGTAATAGATGGTGCGGATGGCGATGCGGTCGCCTTCCTGGCTGCCTGATGGGGCAACGGCGGTGATGGTGTCACTGACGGAATACACCTGCACAGAGTGGTAGGTGTCTATTGCAAAGGAGTCTTTCCCATCCTTGTTCTTAAAGTCGATACTATTTCTTGTGACGCTGCCCGGAGTCATATCCCATTCGTCAAAGTCCGCGCTGGCGCTGGCTTTGCTGCTATAATACGACAGTGTATTTTCGGTAAAGGAGAGCGAAAGCGAAAGGCTCACTGTTTCGCCCGCCTTGATGGTACTTGGCGGGGTGCTGAAAATCGCCTGGGAGCCCGCCCCCTCACCGTGAATCAAATCCGGGTCATAATAGGTGTCGGTGTCCCCTGTGTATTGCCATGAAACGCTGTAATTTCCAGGGGAGGCGCTTCCGCTGGTAAAATAGCTTCCTTCCTGATTTTTATTTGCGATTTCAATATCTTCTTTGGCATCATAGGTCACCGTATCCACCAGCACCCAGGCATATTCTTTTTCAGGGGCAGGAGCGGTTGATTGCTCGTTGGAAGCCGATTCCTCGGCTTGCGTTTGCTCCTCTTCCCCCTGGCTGGAAAGATAAATGGTGGTGGTCGGATAAGATACCTTAAACGGCACCGTCAGCGCTGGCGTATCCTCACCGGGCTTATAAAGCTCAACCCTGCTGGGTGCGCCCGACTGCATATGCCCGATAACGGTAAATGAGGTGTTCAGCTCGCCGCCCCTCGGCATTTTCCCTGTCCAGTTTTTGGCGTTTGCGTCGGCCGAAAGGGGGGCGAAACGGACGGTATAGCCCTCATACTGATAGTCGCCGTCTTTCTCCGGCTGCTCGATGATTTGCACCTTAACCGTTTTGTTCAGCTCGGCTTGCAGGGCGCGCAGCTGCTTTTCAAATTCGCGCTGTGCTTGCTCCGTGGCTTGACTTAGAAGATAGTTTCTCGCAGAGGTCATAGGCGCCTGTAAACGATTCAGAAGATATTCCCTATACTGCGCGGTCAGCACCTCACGGTCCTTTGTCCACTGCCGCTCGTCAAAGGAATATTTCAGTCCGGAAACGCCGGCTATTTCCTTGACCTTGCCGTAATCGAGACTCCAGAACCGGTCGCAGAAGCTGTCGATTTCCTGATTGATCCGCTGCTGCGCCATTTGAGGATCATCCGCATTTTCCTTGAGGGCCTTGATAAAGATCGCGCGCCACTCCTGATTGGAACGCGGCGCCTCCACATCGTTATAATACTGGTACACGCCGCCGAGGTTTTCCAATTTAAGCTCCATCATGTCGCTCTGAACTTCCGATAAAACCACATCGAACACGGCGATCGCGGCAAAGCCCACCTGCAGCGTGGCGGAGCCGAAATATCCGACCGCGTTATTGGCGACATTTTTGACGAGGTTGGAAAGGGTGCTCAGTTTGCCTTGGTCGTCCGAGAAGTTGTAAGTAAAATCATAGCAGGTCTGCACGGCGGCAAGAGCCAGCCCCAGGTGCTGTGACCCTTTGCCCAGCGCGTCGGCCAGTGCGCCTTCATACTGCCCGCCCAGCGTGATGGCGGTAAGGGCGGTGCCGGTGTTGCCCGTCACCGAGTTGACCGCCTCGAAGCCCGCTTCAAACGCGGTATTTCCGGGCTGCCCCTGCTCGGCCAGCTCCTTGATGACCTCGAAGGATTTCCCCGTGTTCATTAGGCCCGCAATGGCATATACATCGGTGATATAGGCTTTGCGGGTGTTTTCATTTTTAACCTGAAACACGCCGTAGGTGGACAGGTGGGTGGTATAGATCAGCACTTGACGGTTTTCGGCGTCCACCTCGTAGTAGACGCCCTCCCACTCGCCGGTGCTTTGGTTATAATATTTTGCGCCGACACATTCACTTTCCGCACCCGCCTCGGCATATTTGGCGTCATAGGGAATGGCGATGGTAATCACATCGTCAAATTCGCTTTGACCGCCCAGCTCAAAATCATAGGCCGTAACCTTGACGCCATTATTCTTATCTGTTTTTTCGGGGAGCTGTCGTATTTTCAGCGTTTCATCCCCCGTAAGGGCATACTCTCCGAACTGAATGGTTACCCCGTGGGCAGAGGCGGAGGGGCTTTCCGGCGAGACTTTAAGCTCCTTGGCTTTTGCCGCATAGTCCCGCTCAGTATAAGCAAAGGCGCTGAGATCGCCCGTCGTTCCTTCGGTATTCGCCGCCTCCTTGCCCAGCCTTGGAAGAATGGCTGACCCTAACGCAATCACCAAAACAACCGCCACGGCGGAAAACAGAAGCTTCTTTGGCGGAGTCCGGGGCTTTGTCTCCCTGGCAGCCTTATCCACGGAGACGGGTGAAACCGTATTTACCGGCGAGGCTCCAGCCTCCTGCGTTTTCGTTCCGCAGGAGGCGCAGAATTTAGCGCCGGGATTTAGCTGTGTACCGCAGTTTTTGCAAAATTTGCTCATATGAAACCCTCCTTTATTTCAGCAGCGGGCATTTGCATCGAAAGCAGACATCGTCGCTTATCTGGCAAAGCGTAGCGCAGGCGTTGCAGAAGATGATGCTGTCCTGGGACTTATCGTATTTCTCATAGGAGTTCAGCCCCGCGTGATGGCGCACATGGTCGCCCACCTGAAAATAGTCAAAAACGGTTTGATCGTCCTCGGCGGTCATCCGGTACTTTTTGCCCCGCTCATCCCGCACGATAACGGCATATTCGGTGTAATAATCGATCTCATAATCATCGTTCCCGATAGAACGGCGGCGGGTTTTCTTCTTGACGGTTTTGTCAACCACCACGCCGTCCCAGGTTTTGCTGCGCTTTCTGCCAAGTATTTGAAACAGCGCGATCATCAAAAACATCCCGCCGATCCCCAGGCCGATGAACAGCGCCTGCGGGTTCTCCATCTCGCGGCTGATTTCGCCGTAGATAGTAAAGCCGATGACGGCGGCGACAGCCAGTATCAGGGAGAAAACAGCCGACCAGCGGTTGGTATGTTTAAGATACCGGGCGAAGGCCGGGTCATAGATGCGCTCAGAGTAGCCGATACGTCCGCCGCCCGTAGGGAGACGGCTGTCGGTTGCCTCGCCTGTTTGCGCCCCGCAGCCTGTACAGAAGCTGGTATTCTCCGGCAGAGCTGTTCCACAGTGCTTGCAGTACATGGTCATTCCTCCTTGCGTCAATCGGAAATTTTGGTGAGCACAAGGGTTGCTCCTATGGGTTCACCCCAGAGGGTGCCGCGTATATAACCGCTGCCGGTCACCCCGCCCTCGGATAGGAAAAATTCGATATGAACGGTTATCCCCGAGGATTCGTCATGCACAATGTTCGTTTCCGGATCATAGTCGAGGTATGTTGTGTCATCATACTCCTCGTCTATAAATTTCAATAAGCCACCGCCTACATTCTCTATGATAATGGTGCTGATTTCGGTTTCTCCCTCTTCGCCATTGGCCTCGCCGGTAAATTCTTTGGTGGAAACCTGTCTGTATGTTCCAAAAATCGTTGCATCTCCAGCCGGTACATTTTCGGTGGTTTTGCTTGGCGGCGCGCTTTCGGCGCTGTCCGGATTTGGCGAGACTTCCTCTGCAATACCCGCTGCCTGCTCCAGCTCCGCCATTTGAGAGACAAGGGCATCCATCCGGGCAAGCGCGGCCTCAGGATCGGCTTCCAGCTCATCCATAATCTGCACCAGCGTTTTCGATGTTTCCGGGAACACATATCCGGCAGTTTCCAGCGCGGATTTCAGAGCCGCCGTCCCCGCGCTGTCAAAAATCCGCGCGGTTACAGTTCTGTCGTCTACCTGCACGCCCATGACCTTTCCCTCATAAAACCAGTCCACTAATGTATCTCCGATATAAGCAAGCTGTTCGCCGGTTTCCCCCGGATTGAAGGAGACGAGGCCCACCACCGCCGTAATCGGGGCCAGCTTATCCTTCAAATCGTTAAAGCCCACCGTAACCTGGTGATTTTCTCCCAAAATGATATTGCTTCCTGTGGCCCCGACATCGACGATGCAGTCCACGCCGCCGACGACGGTGAGGGCGGTCTGAGACAATGTGAAACTGCTTGCAGGCAGAGTTGCCAGAGAACCGCCGCCGGTGGCTACTGCGCCGACAACGAACATGCCCACCTTGCTGGCGGTCTTTACCCCTTGCAGATAATTGATGCTTTCCGTCCAGGCATTTACCACACCCTCGGCTTCCTCCAACTCCGCAGCGTTACTGATGATTTTCTGCGCCAGCGCCATCTGCTCATAGGCTGTTTTTGCGTCTGTGCCGAGCTGCTGGGCAAGCTGCTGATACCGCTGCGCACCCTTTAGGGCGTCATACTGCCTGGTCAGGTTCTCCGCCCATGTCTGCGGATCAATTTTTCTTCCGCTTTCGGCCGCATACGCCACAAGAGAGAAGTTCAAAGGCGCCGCAGCAAGGGTCATAAATGCGGCCTGCGGCTGACCGACAGCCGACGTCTGCTTTACTGTGGGCATCTCCAGCAGCAGGACAGCCTTGTCTGTGAGTTCCATTGCGGTGGAAGAAAAGAGTTCGGCGTTTTCCCACGCAAGGAGAAGCTCATCCGCCATTTCAGACAGTTCCTCTGCGGTCATGGCGGAGGCGTCCGCCGTCAGGAAGGCTTCGGTCAAAAGTCTTGCGTAGACATACTGCCGCAGGGCAATGGCGGTGGCCTCGTTTGCGGTTTGCAGGGCCTGCGGTTCCGGCTCGCGCTCCACCGTGACCGGCCCCAATTCTTCCGCTTTACCTGCCCCTTTTTGTCCGCCGCAGGCGCTGAGACTGAAAATCAAGGCGCAGGCCAGAAGCAGGGCGAAAAAACGCCTGCCCGATTTTGCAGCGCATGATTTTGTATGTACCGCCAATTTGTTTTCCATAAAATAATCCTCCTTCAGTGTGTAATCGTGGGAATAATCCCGGTTTCATAGCGAAACTTCTCAATGATACTTTCAAGAACGGCGCTGTCGGGGCTTGAATGGATCAGCCGGATATTGCGGATATCCATGTCCCTGCCGTAATCCAGCGAGAGATAGTCCCTCCCGATCTCCACGGCTTTGAGCCGGATGCCCTCCTGATTGAACTTGATGACCTTGGAGCCGAGCAGGATGCCAAAGCAGGATACGAACATCTCGACGGTTTCACAGGATTCCGCTTCGCTTTCCTTCACGCTGTCCCGCTCACGAAGGACGGCGGGCTGAATATGGAGAATCTGATTCTCGACAATCAGCCGCGCGGCTGTGAGCCTTTGGTTCATGGTGAAAAAAAGGAAGGCGGCAATAAGTCCCGCCGACAACGCCATAGCCGCATACGGCTTCCAGTTGGCCGGTTGCAGGATAAGCACCGCCGCAAAAGCGACCGCGCAGAAAATGGAGGCTGCCAAAAAGCTCCGTGCGTACCACGCAATTTTTTTCAAATGAATCCCTCCTTGGTATGCAGCGTTTTCTCTATTTTACAGGAATCAGGGTTGTATTTGCGTCACCAAATCGGGTGATTTTGCGCAAAAAGCCCCTCACCCTTTCGGGTGAGGGACCTCAAAAGCCACTATTTATCAGAGATTCTCGGATTCTGTGGACGGGATATGTACATCCAGAATGAGATTCATAAGTTCCGTCCGGCTCTGAACTCCGGCTTTGGAATAGATGTTTTTCACATGGGTTTTGACGGTATTTTCGCTCACATGCAGTTCACCCGCAATCATCCGATAGGTTTTTCCCTTGATGAGAAGGGCCGCAATTTCGCCCTCGCGCTCGGTGAGCTTTTCTGTGATACTGAGCCCACGGATCAGTTGGGTTTGTGCCTGAACAGGCATTTCGATAATCGTTGTCAAGAAGGCATGGTTTTTGAGCAGGGTGGTCAGCCGTTTATGCAGGGGCGGCAGCAGGACAAGGGTAACGCATACAACGCCCAGCGCCAGCAGGGTGGGATTATGACTTTGCCCGCTTGCGACGGCGTTTCCGATAAGCCCGCCCAGCAGAACTCCCAGGACATTGGCGGAGAGACCGACCCCCATGATTACGGCGGGATTTTTATGTAGCTCCAGCATTTCCCCCAGGATGCTCCACCAAAACAGGTCGTATACGCCGCAGGCTCCCAGCATCAAGGTGTTGACCACAAGATAATCCGCCCATGAGCGGCCAAGAGCAAGGAAAGCGATAAAGGAAAGACCGATCATAGCGATGGCCACATAGAGGATATATGCCCGATTTGTTTTTCGGGGCAGATTTCGCATAATGAACAGGGCGGCGATATACGGCACAGCCCAGTACCAACTTGTCAGCCACTCCAGATGGGCGAATGCGGGGCCCTGCACCTGATACATGAGGCCGGAATTGATGGTGATGACAACAATAAACATGCATAGAAACGCGAGCGGCCCGGCTTTGCTGACAGAAATCTCCCCCTGCCCTAAAGACGGCGATTCCGGCGCTTCCTCTTTGGGAAGCCTGAGTGCAAATAGGAACGCCGCCGCCAGCATCAGCATGGAAAAACCAAGGCCAACGTGCGGGGAAATATGAATGGCTGCCATATTGAGCGCAATCATCAGGAGGTTAGAGAAGATCAGCCCGTCTGCCATAGTCTTGATGCGTTCATTCTTCGGGGTGCAGCCTTTGAAATAAAAGCCCCATGCCGCCACGCAGCAGCCGACCAGAAATGCTGCTAAAATCAGCGCCAATCTCCACAAAAAGGAGGGCGGGAGGAAAAACACGGCGGAGGCCGCAATGCAAAACGCAATGGAAAAGAGCATGAGCCGTTTGGCGGTTCTCATATTTCTGACAAAAAAGCCGCAGGCAAGGAGCCCTGCAAAATGAGCGGCCAATGTTCCAAAAACAAAGGACTCGGCCGAGATGTTATGGTAGTTAGCAAGGGCATATAGTATTCTGCCTTCAAAGGGGAAGGCCAGCAGCCATGAGAAAAACAGAGAAAAGACGATGACGGATAACCTGCGGTTATAGGTCATCGTTGTCGCCCGCTGATTCACTTCGTTTTCCGTCACGCTTTCACCCCCTTCGCACAGTATTAGACTTTTCTGCTTGTTTGCGCCGCCCATCCGCTGGCTTTGCCGCATCTTTCGGCACAATCCACATATTACCGATCTTTTGCGCGCCGTCGATTCGTCCGGCTGCACAGTGATAGTTGACCATCCGGCTTGTTATGCCCCAATTTCCCGCAGCTTCTTTTACGCTAATATAATCCATGGCAACCCCTCTTGTTTTTTCTCATTATACTTCTCGTTTGAGAAAACTTCAAGTTTGAGAAATATACCTTTTTATAAAACTGCAACGCATGCAAAACCAACGCTTATCCAATATTCAAGCTGAAAAGCATATCGCTCCTGTTTAGGAACCGACAACAATGGCATGTCGGCCATAGTAGACAAACTACGAATACCCAATAGATAGAAAACAGACTTGTTTTCATGCCATGCTTTCTCAAAGAATTCCTGTCCCCAAGGATAAGATTCAGGCATAATATCGTCACCCTTCTGCTTTGATGTTTCTGAGAAAACACCGTGGGGAACATACGGCAAGTTAAGCCGCCAGCCCATGCGATTCAGCTCATTCATCTTGATCAGCATGAGATTGATATTCGTCTCCATACTTATATTGATAAGGCCGGTCACTCCGGTATAGTTCAAATTGTGATAACGATTAAAGAGGGCATGATATCAGCAGTTATTGACTTCGAAGATTCAAAGCAGTATCAAAACTTTACACTCCCTGTGTGGCTCATCCCATATCTTAACCATCTCTCGTAGACCTCCTGCAGGGTTGCATCAAGATAGCTTAAAGCCCTATACTTTATCCAATCAGGAACCCCATATGCGGCTTCGGCAATGCTTCCGGTAATCGCAGCAAGCGTATCGCTATCTCCGCCAAGGGAGATTGCATTGCGGATGGCGTCCTCGAAATCCTTGCTTTCAAGAAAAGCGGTAATCGCTTGGGGGACGGTGTCTTGACAGATTTCATTAAATCGATAGGTTGGGCGAATCTCGTCAAGCGATCTGCTCAGATCGTAGCCGTATTCACTCTCGATGTGTTCTCTAATTTGTATTTTATACTGCTCAAGGTTCAAGCGTTCTTTTATGGGATTACCCATATCATCCCCATAACCGCCGGCGTAAAAGCGACACATGAATATTGCATCTGTCACAGCCAATGCACCTTTTATACCTTCGGGATGGCTGTGCGTCACTTCGGCGGATAGCTTTGCTCTTTCCCTGCCGTTTGAAGGCCACATACCTGTACGGGCGCAGAAACCGCAATCCATAAGCCATGCACATGGTGAAACTCGCATCGCCGAACCGTTTCCCCAACTGTTATACGGCTCACGGTCATCAGAAAAAATCCAACGACCGAACCGACTGCCATAGCCCGCATCGGGATAACGCCGACCCCATTTTTTGTAGGAGTCTATAAAGTCATCGGGCTGCCCGCCTTTCAAAAGAGCGTCTGCTGTAGCGATGGTCATCACGGTATCATCCGTGAAAAAGCAGTCGTCACGAAAGAGAGGGAAGTCCTTTGTTTTAATATTGTTCCACTCATAGACCGAGCCTACAATGTCACCGATAATTGCTCCGAGCATTATTTTGACCTCCCCTCCGGCGAACGTCCTTGCGGATTTCTTCAAAGCAAGCACTGTCTACCGCACCCTCTTCGCGGAAGGTAGTTACGGCCGCACTCATTACTTTGAAGTTCAGCTCGGTTCCTTCGCTGTCGGCCAGATAATCAACCGCCCTGTCAGGAGCAATGCCAAACCGTCCGGCGGTCTGGACAGCATCAATATTCGCACCAAGGAAAATAAACTCCCAATGATACTCTGTTTTCTGACGTTCAATCTGAGCCTTTACCTTGTCAGAGGAGTATTCATGACTGGCATTTTCTTCGCCGTCTGTGATGATGACGAACATTACTTTTTCGGCACGATAATCATCGGCAGTGTGCTTTTGTGCATTGCCGATTTTTTTGATGGTTTTACCGATGGCATCGAGCAGAGCGGTGGAACCACCGACAGAATACTCCTTATCAGTAATCGGGCTGATGGCCTTGATGTCAATGCGGTCGTGGAGCAACTCGTAATTGTTGTCGAACAGCACCGTTGTGATGTAGCACTCGCCCTCGACGGCCTGCTGCTTGACCAGCATGGAATTATAGCCGCCGATAGTGTCCTTCTCCAAGCCACCCATCGAACCGCTTTTATCGAGAATAAAAACCAATTCTGTGAGATTTGTTTTCATTATATTGCCCTCCGTTCATTTTGTTTATGAACAGAGTATAGCGCGGATGCCGGGATGAGAGGTCGCATGGCAGGCGACAAAATCAACCATCGGATTCCATCAGATTTTTCATGTCATCTACCAGTCTCTTGAATGTGTCCTCGTTCTCAATATGCACATCGTTATAATAAACAGGTTTGGCAAAGAGAGCGCGGCAGGCTCGCTTGATTCTTCCCCACAGCGTATTGTAGCTGTGGTCGTATCTGGAGTCCTGGATGGTGATGTTGTAATTGACATCGCCATCCTCCCATTGGGTTTTCTCAATGACAAACATACAGCACTTGCAGTCGCATGGCAGCATGATGTATTTGCTTTGTTTGTCCACTTCTCAACCTCCATTATTGCCGAAAGCGTTATATCCGCTACTTCTCAGGAAACGTATGCAACCAGCTCTCATCATTATAATCTCTGATATTATCTGACAGGCGTTGCAAGTACGGCACGGCCTTTTCCTCCTGCGCGTACCATAGCATGGACTGCCCAAAGCCAAAGGCTCTTGTGTATTTCTTGGAGGGCACGCTCCACACATGCCGGTGACGGGTGCCTTGCGGCAAGAGGACGCAGTCAGATGCCGGGGCAAGCACGTTGTAATAACGCTCTATATCATTTTCGTCCGCAAACGCTTGGTATTCACGAAAAACCGTAGCATTTTTGTACCAGCCTACCACCGCAGTTTCATTCAGGTCGGAGGTTGCACACCATACAACTGTTACTCCGGAAACACACGGCTCTTTTTTAAACGCATCGCCAAAGCCGTGGATTTTTTGAACATGGAGCTGATTGCTTTTGCCGCCGCTTGTGCTTTTAGTTTCGACAAAGCCAAGGCAGTATTCACCCTCTGCCACCAAACCGGAAGCGTCCACCCATCCGTCAGGAATATTCCGTATAAAGAAGTTGTATTCCTCATGACCGTAGCCATTTTCTTTTACATAACTGCCACCGTTATAGGGTGTATCAAGACGGCTTGCGCCCTTATAGTATTTCATGCTGGAGATTTTGCAGAAGACAAAGCGTTCCATCTCGCTCACCCCTTTGTAATCGGACTTAGGTTTATAAACAGCTCTTTCAAATCCTGGTCACTGTGGTTATTAAACAGATACTCCAGCAGTTCTTCCTGCCGGGCCTGCCCCATCGTCACCCGATAGAGCGACAGGATTTTCAGAAGTCTGTCATAGACCGCCTTGTCTTTACTGTATGGATACATGGGGATAATGCGTTCGATTTTTATCGAGCCGCCATCCGGCAGGCACCAGTAGGGAATAAGCTCCGGTTCATCATCGCCCTTATCCTTGAGAGCAAGGTCGAACAACTCATTCCACACATCATCCGAAAACGAGGCGCTCTTATACTTTTGCGCCAAACTCTGCCTGATCGCAAGGCACTTATATCGGTTGATACGCCCCTCACGCTGCTCAAGATCGATGGGGTTATGGGGCAGATTCCAGTGCATGATCTTGCGAGTGTAATTATGGAAGTCCAGCCCTTCTTGACCAATTGATGTGGTGGCAAGGACGAAAGGCCGAAATGGTGCGTTGAATGCAGTTCGCAGGTTTTCTTTCCGCTGTGCAGTTTTTTCATCGCCCTGCGTTTGGTAAAAGCCTGCGGCGAAGTGGGAGCGCATACGAATCTGCGCCTTTTTGTTACCGGTGAAGCTTGTGTAGGTGTCAATGGAATAGCTCGCTGTCGATGCCTGCAAAGCCTCGCACATCTGATTACACAGGCTCTCCATATTGCTGTCATTGAGAACATGGGCATACTCATCAAGCATGGCGGCGAAGTTGCCATCCACGCAGTATTTCAGGACATTTTTATAGTGGGCGTCATCACTCTTGCCATAGGCAAGCTCAACAACCGCAATCGCTTCAGGCTTATCAAACATATTGGCAACTTCCTTGGCAAACCTCTCCGCAAGAGCGCGGTTTTCTTTGAAAACACGCATTGCGCAAATGGCGGGTGAGGCGATTGCCATTGACGTGAGGACATCAGCCAAATCGGATGGCATCTTTCTTTGCGGTATTGTGATTTTCTTGTTCACCGGCCAGACATTAAACCGCATGTGTTCGTCAAAGAGCAGGGGCGCAATCCAGTACCAATCTATATCCGGCGCGCCGCGCTCGGTGACACCATATTCATGTTTGATTTCCTCAAGCAAGGGCTGTATTTGCTCCTTGATAACCTTGCGTATCTTGCCCAGCGACTCGCCCATATGTTCCACCGGATTATACAGCTCAGCGAGCCTGACACTTGCGGTTGTGAGTGGTTTGATTCTGTTTTCCGTAAGCTTGCGATACGGAAAACGAGTAACGGTTTTTCGTTTAGAGGATGCACTCTGAAAAGTATCCTCAATCAGATAGCCCTTATTGCGCTTGTCCCGCTCATTCGCATACAGCTTTCCAATCGTGCGGCGCTCGCATTCATACGAGAGGGTGCAGGCGATCATGCGCGGAACCATCTCCCATGCAGAAAATACCAGCACCTTGGAAAAGCTGTCTCGACCTTTGAAAACACCGCCCGGTTGATAATAAGGAATTGACGGCGGAACCCACAACAAGTTTTCAGCGCCGTTTGACAAGGCTACGTCCATCAGACGCTCAAGCCTTGCGTTATTGGGCGGCAGCGGCTCATATCCACGCAGTTTCTTCTCGTCTACGAACAGCAGCTTACGGCCCTGTCGGGAGAAATCTGGCTTTAGCCGCTTGATGTCTGATTTATATTTGTAGTGCTCCATAAACGACAGCAGATAGGGGCAAGATTTCACATACTCCACTGGGATGTGAACCGTGTCGCTTAGATTTTCAGCCACCACGAATGATTGGATATCTGTTTCCGATACGGCAAGAAGCGTTTTCGCCTTGCTGTCATCAATGAACCTTCCGCTATCGTCAATGAGGAGTCGCTCTGTGCGGCAAATGCCGCTGTACATCTCCTGCTCCGCCTTATGCTTGACGCTGATAAGCGTTCCGAAGTCGGATGATACCTCGCGCAGAGAGCTGGAAAAGCTGCTCCATATTTCCTCAAACCGCGAATTTCGTTCATCATCCGCGAACAGGAATTGCATCAGCTCCAAAAACTCCTGATAATGCTCGTCAACACCGCTCTCAGCGGCTTCTTCAAGGGTTTGATATAGTTTGTACGGCGTTGCGGACAGCAGTAGGGTGTTTGCGCCGGAGTCCTTGAGAAAGGCTTGCGTGAGCATGCCTGTTTCGGAGTCCGTCTTTGCGGTAATCAACTCGCGAAACCGCTGAAACTCATCCATGATAACGAGGTCGGGATTGAGCCTGCGGATGCTGATCTCCGCAAATATCAATCGGAGCGCAGCAATAGATTCATACTGACCATCTATTACCGCCTGTGTTAAATCATCAGTCAGCGAGGTTCTGATCTCGTCCGTCAGGATGCGAAGATATTCCCCAGCAGATTCTGTGTTGCACCGATCAACCCTGCGCCTCATCTCATCCACCCACCAGTCAAAGCCCTTTGTGGCCCACTGGGTGAGGAAAGCACGCAGTTCTTTTTTATGTTCAGAAAATTCAGGCATTTTCGTCAGTATCGTGTATATCAGGGCGCGCTCAGGCGCGTTTCCACTTCCGCTTGTCAAGCTGAAAGAGGTTGCTGGAGTAAGGGGGATGAGTTGGATATAACCCTCGCGGATTGCAGGGTCGTTCTCCTGCTCAAAGATTTTGAGGTGCTGCATGGACAGGCGTGTATCTGAGACACCGTCCACGGTCACGCCATCATATATTTTTAGCTTGCGAATATTCTGATTGGCGATTGATGTATTCGAGCATATGTAAAGCACTTTGAAAAGGTCATCGCCGGTCTGCTTGTGGTAGTTGGCGAGCTTGGCAATGACCCCCCGCGCTATGAGTGTTTTCCCAAGTCCAACCTCATCGGCAACAAGTACGCGCCTTTGTCCTGATTTAAACAGGTCAAAGCAACGCTCGACAGTGGCGAGCTGGAAGTCTTTCAACTCGTCCAGGATAACTTTTTCTCTTTCGGGCAGAGTCGCTGCGCTCATTGCTTCACCACCTTTTCAAACTGCTCATACAACGCCAAAAACCCTTGCGGTACGATGTTATCGCTGGCAAGCGATATTATGTCCCTGATTTCACGCAGGCTTTCTTTATCGTTGGCCGCCGCTTTCAGCATCCGCTCATACAGAATCGGCGCATCGAAGTTCATGTTCAAGAAGCGAAAGTCGCCCTTGCCCTTTTTCAAGCTCTCAAGGAAAGCGACGAGATAATCGTCACTTAGCAGGAAAGCAATATAGGCTAAAAATGCATTTTTGTCCCTTACAATTTCGCTGAATACAGCCGAATCACGGTTGTCGGGAATACCTGTGGTCTGAATCTTCAGCACACGACTGACCTCTCTGCCACGGCTCTTAGCTGTGACAACATACCACTCGGAAAGATCGCGCAAGTTCAGGCCGGTAAAGACCATATTTTCGCTTATGGGCAGATGATTCATCCTCATAAGCGGGGAGAGGGTCAACTTTGCCTCACTCTGGAATGATTTCATGCTCACGGCAATGCTGAATTTTTCTTTCTCCGTCACGATCGCGGACTTTCGTAGGGCGCAGAAATCCCGCACGGTGCGCTCCAGTATGGTGAGCACAGCGTCCTCGCTGGTAGCGGTGTATTCTTTCGCCTCAACTTTTTCAAATGGATTTGCCTTTTCATCAGAGCCAAACAGATCCTGCTTGAGCTTATCCACGTTCAAATGCCGCTGTTTGCCCCACAGCGCAACCATGCACTCCACATTGCCGCCGAAAAAAGCGTTGTGGCTTGCATTGGCCGAGCCGATATATAGTTCACTGTTTGACCATTTCGTACGCAGATAGACCTTTGCGTGAACGTCCTGTGTCTTAAAATCGCCGGATTCCGATATGCGTTCTTCGCCATCAACCACATCATCCTTAATGGTGTAGGTGTCAAATGCAGTAAGCAACTCGGCGTTCAGCTTCGGCAGCTCTGATTTCCTCGTAATGAGCGTGCAATCAGCGTTTATAAGGCGCTTTTCGGAAAATCCCTCAATAATGCTTTTGCTCAGGAACGGCGATATGACAAACAGCTTGTGAAAACTGTCGCCCAAATTATCGGTGGCGGGGAGTCCTATGCCATAGGGAATAAAATCAAAACCATCGAATTCCTTGCCGAGATATCGCCACTTTACACCGGTAATTTCATCCGCAAGCTTAGACAGCACCTTTTTCTTGCTCCTGAGCTGGCTATTGTGTGAGCTTGCGTTTTTATGGAGCCATCGCAAAAAGTCACCCATGGCCTCGTCTGTGCCTTCGCCCTGCTCTAGGAGTTTTTCTCCCTTGTCTGCACTATCAAGACGCAGGGCGACATCCCAGCTCCTATCAAAGGTGAGATTTCGAGACATAACAATTAAACGGTATTTATCGGGCATACCGTCAGTGGTATATTTGAGAAACCATGTTTTGGGATGGAATGATTTCTTGTTCGGTAGACTGACCTCACTCACGCAGTTTTCCAGCAATGGCAACAGCTTGTTGGGCTTGTCCGGTGTTTTGATTTGACCGCTCTGGCAAAAAATAAGAAGCTTTCCACCTGCCCTGCGAATTGCTTCGAGCATATGCAAAGGACTCTGTGTAAGCTCGGTATCCGCCTCAACATTAAGCCCGATGATGGCGCACACCGCCGTCAGAGTTTCAAGGTCAAGGGAGTAGGCTGTTCCAACCGCAAAGGATACTTTATATCGAGGCGGCGGGGAGAGAAGCTCCCGGTAATCAACCCGGTCTGATTGTGCGTTAAGCATCACCATCCACCCCCTCGAATATATCTCTGACGATGCGCTGTACATTGGGTAGGCGGTAAACAAGCGGCGTCATATTTACGCTGTTATCGTCATACTGATACAGTTCCTTGTTTGTCAGTTTCGCCCGCGCTGAGCCTTTGAGAGCCTTCTCTCGGCCAATAATGAGATTATCCAGCTCATTTTCACTATCAAGTGCTGATTGAAATGCCTTGAGAAACCGCATCACATTGCTGCGTGGCCCCAGCCGAGCCTGAACATTGGCAAGGCTCACCGTTGGTCGTTCTTCCAAGTATCGCTCCCATAGTTTATTCGCAAGCTCATTCTGCCCGCCGGAATATATCACATTGTAGCGTATCTGTGCACCAAATACAAAGCGCGAAAAATCACGGGCAAGGCGGTAATCCGTGAGTATTTCGGGCGACATAAGGCTTTGCAGTGCATCTATTTCATCGAAGCGTTCATATTCAGTAAAGTCCAAGCGATTCTCTCGCAGCGTCAGCGCTAGCAAACTGTCACGTGTGCCGGGCATAGAAGTGATCCGTTCACGCAAATATGCGGCTTCATTTGAAGTCAGTTCAATTGTAAGGTCATCCCGCCAATTTTCTTTTACGGCAGGTATGCGCCATAAGGCGGCGCCGCTCATCCCGGCGTCTGGATCGTCAGTCGTATCATCCTCGTTTTTGGATTTCTGCTTCCCAAGTCCTTTTTGTAGCGCTGATGCGGTTTTCTTCGCATAGGAAAGCGCCGCATATTCTGACAGTGTAACCGGCTCCGAAAGAAAGCCATAGGTTCGCAACGCGTTCCAGTAAATGCTCGATGGTTTTCTTCGGAGTGTTTGCCGCGACCGCTGCCCAATAACGCCATCAGCACCATTCACAGCAAGGATGTCAATCAGGTCAAGCTCATTTTGCTCCAGAGTCTCTATAAACTGGCGTGGAGCCAGTTTTCCACTGCGTTCAAGCTCTGAACAGATGTATGGAACGATGAAGAGGTATTTCGCTCTTGTTTGGATTGTGGATGTGCCAGGGAAAAGGATGTCGGAAAAGCCATCCCTGATTGTGCCGATGCCAAGCTCGTCCACCGCTCCTGGTTCGGTGAGCTGGCGGAGCACGCTCAGCACCATATCCCGGTCACTCTTTGAAAAATCAACCCACCCTAAGTTCAGCATGCTTATCCTCCCAACAAGGGCTGGTCATAGCTGAACAGTACCTCGTTAATCTCGAATATATCGTATTTCCGGCTCTGTATAAAATACTCGACAATCACATCAAACTTCCGGCTATGGGAAAGGGCGAATCCCGCCCGCGAGAGCAGATCACTCGTCTCTGCGAGGGTAAGCTCCAGTGCGATGGCAAAAGCCAACACGGTGGGCTTGCTGGGCGCGTACTCGGCATTGCTGCGTATCTTGGAGAACAGCCGCCGGTCTATGTTTGCCCGACGGTAGATTTCTACGTCTTTTCGGCCGGTCGCATCAATCAGCCGCAGGAGTGTTGCAGAGAACGGCTCGTCAAGGTTGCCAATCAGGGTGCCAAGATTGCCAGTTGCCGGTGCCGCCACGCTTGGAGCAAACATCTCGGATATGATAGGCATGCTCTGGTCGATCGTGTCCTCATCGGAGAGTGCTTGCCGCTCGATGTCAAGGAGCTGCCGCCTCGACTGGCGGTGCTGCTCGATATAGTGCTCATCGATGTAGCTTTGCACCACGCCGAGCAGTTCCTCGCTGACCGAGAGGGCTTCCCTGTCGAACACCACAAGAGTAACATCTATGTCCTTCTCGCTGATAAAGCTACGGATGGCGTCGGTGGCAACGCGGAGTGCCTCAGCCTTTGGGTATCCATATATCCCGCTGGAAATCAGCGGAAATGCGATGCTCTCACAGTCATACTTTACGGCGAGCTCAAGAGAATTTATGTAGCAAGTGCGGAGCAGAGCTTCTTCATCACGCTGACCGTCCCGATACACCGGGCCTGCCGTGTGGATGATATATTTCGCGGGCAGATTGAAGCCCTGGGTAATAACTGCCTCCCCGGTTTTTATAGGGGTAAGGTTATTACAGGCAGCCTGGAGACTGTCCGCCCCCGCCGCCTTGAATATGGCTCCACAGACACCGCCGCCCATCTGAAGGCTCGTGTTGGCGGCGTTGACTATAGCGTCAACACGAAGCTTTGTTATATCATTTCTGATAATTGTAAAGGGCATAGCATTTCTCCTCTATTCATTCAGCAGCTGTTCAAACGCGACCTCGAATCGTGCATCGTCGTCTTTTGTCCGTTTGGCGGGACCTTTTGTTCTGCCGCCGCCACGGCGTATTTTCCCGCCGATGTGGCGCTCCATCAAGAGCTTATCCATGATCTCATCGGTAAAAATCAGGCCATTCTGATTCACGGCTTTTGCGCCTTTACCGATTACCATCGCGGCAAGTCCATAATCCTGCGTGACCACCATGTCCTCGCGCTCCAGCAAGCTCATCAACGCAAAATCCACGCTGTCGGCTTGCTTATCCACGGTGATAATCGTGCTGTAGCCGTCACTTAGCTCGTGGGAGGTGTCGATGAGCATAATAACAGGGACTTTCTTTTCCTTTGCCAGCCGCACGATGATTTGTTTCACCGGGCAAGCATCGGCATCAACTAATATTCGCATGTAACACATCCTCGTAGACACGGCAGCCTTTCAGGTGGTCGTTCACCATGCCCACCGCCTGCATGAAAGAATAAATAATAGTCGAGCCGATAAACTTAAAGCCCATCTTTTTCAGATCCTTGCTGATTTGATCGGAGATCGACGTGGTTACGGGCACGTCCTCGGCTCGCTCCCAATGGCCGACAATGGGTTTGTTATCCACATACGCCCAGATAAGTTTATCAAAGCTGCCATGCTGCTTCTGTATATCTAAAAATAGCTTGGCGTTGATGATTGTCGCACCCACCTTGAGGCGGTTTCGGATAATGCCCTCATTGTTTAGCAACTCGGTGATCTTGGTATCGTCATAAAGGGCAACCTTGGTGGGGTCAAAGTTATCAAAGGCCGCTCGGTATGCTTCTCGCTTTTTCAGCACGGTAATCCACGACAGCCCCGCCTGCGCGCTCTCTAAAATCAGCATCTCAAAGAGCTTTTGATCATCATGGACCGGCCGCCCCCATTCGTTGTCGTGGTAGTCCATATAGATGGGGATACCCTCGCCAAAGCATCTGAATTGTTCGCTCATTTGTGTTTCCTCACCCTCGGTTTCGTCAAATCAAAGCTGTGCTGTATCATATCGTACAAATCCTCGACCGGCACATCTCCGCCCATGGCGATCGTGTTCCAATGGGCCTTGTTCATGTGCCAGCCGGGGGTGACGCTCTGATATACGCTTCGCAGGAAATCCGCCCGCATGGGTTCGCACTTGAGGTTGATATACACCACACCGTTCCGCTCGCCGATGAGGGCAAACATCTTGTTGTTGCCGCTGTGCTTCATGATGGCATTGATGTCATCAAAGGGATAATCCTCAAAAGCGGAGGGGTAGGTGTCAGGCAGTAATCGATCAACTCGCGCTTTGTCATGGCTTTTTACGGAGATATTTGCGTTCGATCAGGTCGATGGATCGCTGTGTCGGTGTCAGCCTATCCTCATAGCACTGCTTATAAATACGCGGAATCTTTTTCAGGCGGAAGTTCATGTCATCCATATCAAAGGCTGTCATGTCCAAGTCGTGGGTGCCAAGCCATTCACTATATTGCTTGTAATCAGTGCCTTTTTTCTTCTTGAAGGCCTTTGCCAAAGCCTCCAGGCCACCGGTGCCGCCGACATCCTCAACAATGCCAAAGCCTGCGCCGTCAAGAACGCGCGGCAATTCCTCGCCCGGTAAAGCCCTGTCCTCAAAGATTTCTTCCAGCGTCAGAGACACCCACCAGTCATCACCAAAATCATAGTTGAAGTTCAGCTTACTGCCGGGGCATAGACCGATTTGACGGAGGTTTCCGTGAGCGGCATCATATGTTCGCATATTACTGTGCGAGTCAGGGATATTCTCAAAATCTTCGTCCATAATTTCAAAGCGTAGAGTGACATCCACATCAACGAGGGGAATCTCCAGAACCATCAGATGGCTCGCTTCCATCTCAAACAGCACCTGGATGATATAACACAGCCGCGCAGGGCTGATATTGTCCGTCACCTGAAACCGCCTCCATATTTTCGGTTTGAAGTCGTCTAACTCAGCATAAAACTGATAAATCGGGTGCGATGCCATTGCTTTTCCTCCCTCAACAATTCAATTTGAGATTTGCCGGATTTGGCTCATCCGCTACCGCAACCACTTGGAACGCCTGCGTATAATCGAGGCAAACTTCATCCAGATCGTAGGCAACGCCCCATTCGTTGTCGTGGTACTTGCGCAACAGTGGGTCACTGTCTTTACGGCATGTCCATGTGTCGCCCATGAACACCGAGCTTTGTTGTAGGCCATTTTACCTATCCATTATCCTTTTTGTTATACTGAGTCTTGATTTTCCTGAGCAAGACAAGCTCAACTTGCTTATAATTCGGGGTGTCATAGAAGTATAAATCAATCCTTTGTCCTTGCTCGAACAGGTTCATGACGACCTTATTCATTTTGCAGTTTGTACTTTGACCGCCGGCATAGCAATTCCTCGGCGCAATATGTCCGTATCCGGTATTGAAGCGACTACGCAGATTTTCGGTTTCTCCTATGTAAATTATCTCGCCGTTTACTATCCAAAGATAAACTCCCTGCCAGTTGCCAGCTTGGATGGAAAATCGACAAAAGGCACCGCTTCCATGATAAAGCAAGGGGAGATTATTCCTGTTGTCGTAAGCATTTTGCGGATAGAATTTTGTGATGCGACCATCATTATCGCATTGCGGAAGTAATTGTTGTATAAGGCGAAAATCAAAGCCCAGGATATTCAGCGTTTTCACATCTGAAACAGACGGTGTATGCGTGGGATGGGGGGACGGTTTTGCCTTTGGATGGACTGCTTTCAGCCTGTGAGACTGATTGGTGTTGCACTCGCCTCTTTGAAAGTGAACTTTTTGCATTCCCAAATCAACCTGTGCGACCTTGTATCCGGCGTTAAGCCACGCAGATGCTTGTGAGTGCCCGCCATTTGCCCACCAAGGCCTATGGGTGTATGCGCTTGTAGGCAGAGGGAAGCCCAACAGAGACTCTATTTCTGCAAAGCTTATATCTATGTTCTCCTTGTCGGCAGTTGCTAAGAACTGCCCTAACAGTGTATATTTGCCCATTCTTCATCCCTCTATCTAGACGCTTATTTTCAACCCCAGCCTTCTTCAAAGCAGTCTGAGCTTAATCGTGCGCTCCGAGCCGTCACCGACGAATGGAACGCCGCATTTCCAAAGGATTGCCCATACGTGAAAAATTGCATTCAGTACAAAAACCAAATGGGTTATGCGAGAACAGCTCTTATCATTCATGGAGTGTTCTCCAGTTCCTTTTCAATCAGCTCAGCAGCAATATAAAACGCTGCAAGCCGCCGTTTCATCAGCGTGTGTTGGGATGTTCCTTCTGCAAGCTTTGTAAACGCTTTCTCGCATTTGCTGATGGTCGAATTTATAGCGCGGAAGGCTTCCTGCAGCTCATATTTCTTACCCGAATCATCATTTTTCTCGATATTTTCAAAGCGTTTGACCACTTTTCCGTCAACTTCAATGGGATTCTCCCACATAGAGAGTGGGCGCACCCAAGTGCCGCCCTCGCCGTAGAGCGCCTTGTAGATAACCATGTCCTCCAGTGTTTCAGTGTGCCTGGCGAAGCCGATGACTTCATAGTGATTGCCTTTATAATGGCGATACAAACCGAGTGGGATTGGATTCATGTTTTAGCATTCTCCTTCCCGCACCATGCAGCAATTTCCGTAATAAGCGCCATCTGCTTCGGGTCAAAAGACTTATACGGAAACTGGACAGAGCCCTTGCATGTCTTATACTCGGTCAGGCGCGGGGCAAAATGCTTCATGGTCGCTGCGCCGGGATATATGCCGAGGTGGTTTTTCTGTGCCGCGAAGTGGATGAGATTACGCCCCTGCCAGAAGGTCGGCATCTGCCATGATATTTTTTCAGTCGCATCCGGCAATGCCTGTCGGATCGCCATGCGGACATTCAAAAGCAATATCTGCAATTTTGCAGGCTGGCTTGCGATGTACGCGTCTATCTCATTGTTAAATTTAACCGTTGACGGCTTTGATTCTGGCAGGGATTTTAAGGCATCCTGAGCTAAAAACGCTTCGCAGGTCACCAAGTTTTCGATGTATAGAATATCATCAACTGAGATTATAGACTCCGATACATACCATGTTTTGTATACTTCCTCAGCAGCCGCAGTGGCTATAAGAATTGCCTTGTAACTCTCATCCATTCCTTTGGAGGTGCTCCACTTATCCCATTGCTTGAAATCCTCTTTATGGGGAAGCGCTATGCGTATAGTAGTTTTGTCATGCTCGGAAGAAGTGGCATCATCAAATTTCAAGCCATGGTTCAACGGCTCAGATGAGCTGGTCAGCCATACCACGCCGCAGTTGCCCTCACGGATGTTAAGGTTGCTTTCAGTAAGAGCTATATGCCCTGCGTGCAGAGTTGCCGACAGAGCAACCGGCGATGTGAAATGATATAAAACTTCTGGCTTGCGGTCAGACATAGGCGGTTACCTCTATTCAAAATCCCACTGTTCTTCGTCTAAAACAAATACGCGCTGAGCGTCAGGCGTTTCGCCCAGCATGATAAGTGTTTCTTGTGGCTCGCAGAGTGAACGGAGCATTTTTTCAGTGAGCCTATTTCCATTTCCGTCATCTACAACTGTTTGCGAAATTGCAGCTTTTCTGTGCTGAATGTTTTCTGTTTCCTCTGCGGTATTGCCGGATAGCAGAGGGATTTTCTTCGCATCGGCAATTTTACCGAGCCGCTCCAATACAGGTTCGTAGTGCTCATCAATATATAACTGGACGTTTCGATGGAATGAATCAATGCTGCTATTGCGTAAGCTTTCAGCCTGTTCGGATATAAACCGCTCTTGGCCTGCGCCGTTTTTCATGCGGATAGCGATTTCGGCAAGTTTGCTCTTTTCTTGAAGAGCACTCGCTTGGCAACACATCTGAATAGAAAAATTCAACTCGCTATCATCAATGCTGGAACCCAGTTCTCTCAACTCTTTTGCTTTATTTATCCATCGCTCTGCCGCATCGACATTTGCGCGCTCTAGGCGCGTGAAATATTCAAAATACACTTCACTGCAACTTTTTGCTATGCCCCGACATGCATCGATATCTGTATTGTCAACATGAGTTTTGGAAACCAGTTCAGACAGCTCCCGATTGGCGCTTCGCAATACTCCAATTTTTTCGTCATGGTGATAACCAATGAGTTTGTCCAATTTGCGGTTCACATTTTCTAATTGCTTGGATATTTCATTCATATAATATTGCCCGGAGATCAACGCCATTGCCTGCATAGCACCGACAACAACAGCAACGGGGTTGACTGTGCTCGGAGCAACTTCCGCGAATCCTGCTTGAGCTGCGATCTTGCCGTCTTTCATTACGGCAGAGCCAACAGTGCCACCAGACAATTTCATCAAGTCTCCTATAGGGGCAGTCGCTGTAAAAAGACCATTGGGCGCGGCTTTGGCAATCTCATTAAGTGTTTGAGCCTGTGCTAAAACCGGCATAGCGCCTTGCAGAATATGACCTGCCGCAGAAGAACCGCGAACACAAATTTCCCGATATCGTTTTTCTGGTGATTGGGCTGTATTCAGCCTTGTTAACGACAGCTCTCGTCCATCATTGTCTTTTAAGATAAGGCTCTCTATATTGGCAATTTCCAACTCTTTGCTGTGATTAGGCTCAGAGAGCACGGGGCTTGCCGCGTTTTCGGCGGACTTTATAAGGCGTGTATTTTTCATACGCCATCCAATAAAAACAGCGGCGCCAGCAACGATGAAAGCAAGTAATATAATAAATTCCCAGCCCATTTACACTACCTCTGCTTCACTGTTCTCTACATCCTTAAAGACTTTCCCATTTTCCGTTCGCCATTCGATATTTCCGTTGCTCGGAGCGCCCAGCACAAAGGACGAAGCGCCGGATGGTGTCTTGAAAAGCATATCTTTCAGCAAGGTGTGGCTTTCGTCGATATCCGCACGGTTAAGCTCGCGCGCCTTTTTCACATAATCAGGGCAGCTCGGAACCATATCCGCACGAATCACGCTTCCGGCCAAAACAACCATTCCCTCATTCGTGAGTCGTGCGTGAGCGCTTGCACCACTTCTCTTGATATAAAAATCCTGCTCCTTTTTCGGCTCCATTGTTTCAGTTTTGGGGGAGGGCATCTGTTCTTGAACCAGTGGCTCAAATACCTTGTGCCCAAGCGTACCCATGACGATTTTAGCGTAGTCGATGAATTCCTCCAACTCGCTTTCCTTTTCTTCGGTTACATTCCCAATTGTAGGCTCATTGCCATTTTTCACGATATATCTCTGAGAGGCGGTTGCCATAGCACAAAAACGGTTCTCCAAATAGCTGATCTCAGTGGGGCCGAAAGAGTTGTTGGACGTCGTGAACACCACAGCTTCCGTCCAATAATCCTTATCTTGATTGCGCTTGTGCTCCTGCAAACGATAGAGGATGCCCTCGCCGTTTTTGCGCACACCGGCTTGCCCCACATAAACAACGGGTTCACCGGTTTGCTCCGATGTGCCAAACAGAAAATAGACGCCGCTCTGCGACAAATCCTCGCGCTCCCGGCATTTGTCCAAATCAGTGCGAGGGATTTTATACGCCACACCTGTCCAGTTGGCAAGGGTGCATTTCATGCGACCGGTCGCAGTGCCATCCATCAGGAATAGATTGATACTTTTTCCTCGTGCAGCCATGATGCCACCCTCCTACAAATTCACCTTAAACGATTTCCAGTCCCTCACCGGCAGTTCGCTAAACACAACGCCATTGTCAAGCGCATCAAAATGCGCCTTGCCACAGCGGATTTTCTGTCGTTCCGGCGTGCTCAGACCATACAGGTCGGTGGTTCCCTTGGTTTCCAGCACGAAGTACAACTTATGCTCACCGTTCTTTTCCAAATACACTGCCCAGTCCGGGTTATAGGCGCCGATGGGTGTTTCAATCTTAAATCGGCTGGGTATTTTAAAGAACATCTTCACATCCGGGTCGTTATCCAAACTTTCGGCAAAGCGGCTTTCCACTTGGCTGTCGAAGATCACATGGTCATATACGCTGTTATCCACTGGGACAGCATTGCGATCCAGATTGGCGATCAATTCGGCGCTATCGAAAATTTCCTGCACATAGTATTCTTCGCCGGCTAACTTCACATAGCGAATGCCGTCAATGGCGAGATTGTGCCGATTCCGGGCGATGATCTCCAGAGCCTTTTCAGTAAACGCCTGGGGGTTATTCAAGAAATCGCGTCCGCGCCCACTCTCTTTAATGATGCGCCCCACGGTGGAGCGCTTGAGCTGGGTTTCGGTGGTGATTACACGCAAAATATCCGGCAGGGCATCGTAACTGTCCTGCAAATCGGTTGTTCGCAACTCCCGCGGGGCATGGGATACACCAGCGGTCTGAATGTCTATATCGGCAGTTTGTGATACCAATCGAGTCTTGGGGATTGGCGGCATGTTCTGCAAATCGGCCACGCTGCTGGCCACCAGGGTTTCTTGATCGATCTGCACCCGATAGGTGGTTTTCTGTTTGATTTTATCCCACAGCGCCGCAAATTGAGGCGACAGCAGTGCCCGCTCCTTGCGGCGCACAGTCACCTCGCGGGAAGCGTCGCGGATTGGCGGCCTTGTGTCGGCCTTTTGGATGGCGCGGAAGATGGCCTTTTGTGCCGCTTGGCTGAACCGCTCACCCAAATCCAGCGTACCGGCGGCAAGCTGTGCTTTCATGGTATCCTTGATTTTACCATCCTTGGTAATGAGCTTCTTATTTTCCAGCTGGGTCATCAAAGTGGCGGCATCCTCATAGGAAATAGCCTTTTCTACAGTGATTCGCTCTGTGTAAGGAGCGCCCACCAACGCCTCAGGCTTCACCGGCGTGTTCTGCTCAATGGCTTGCGCCACACGATCCTTGATTTCCTCCATCTGGGGCGGCAGCTCGACGGTATGCTCCACCACGGCGGCGCGGGCAAGCTCCGTCGGCCTGCCATCAGGCTCCACATAACCATAATCTTTCATGAAGCCTATAAGCATCTCCGCGTCGCTTTCATCCACACTTTTTTGCTGGACGATTTCCTCGGTGTAAGTTTGGCCGACAAACAGGCTGAGCTGAAGCACGCCGAACTTCACGCCGGTTTCTTGCTCAATCTCGCGCTGGAGGGTGTCGGCAAATTCAGCGAAGCTCTCGTTTGCCATAACATGCAGGATATTTACATCCCGATCCTCAATACGGTTGCCCTGCTGATCCACGCACAGGCGCAGCCCACGCCCGATTTTCTGGCGGCAGGTGAAGGCAGACTTCTGTTCGATCAGCGTGCAGACTTGGAACACATTTGGGTTATCCCAACCTTCTTTCAGCGCGGAATGGGAAAATATGAAGCGGAGTGGGCACTCAAATGACAGCAGCCATTCTTTGTCCCGCATAATGGTGTTGTAGGTATCATCGTCGGCCTGGGTGTCGCCGCGGGTGTTCTTGTACACGCCTTTTTTGTCCTGAGAGAAATAGCCATTATGGACGCTATTCACATCCACTGTAAAGCGCCGCTTTAATTCGGCATATTTAGGCTTCTCCAGCAGTTCAAGGTAGCATTCCTCGAACATCTCGGCGTAAATGCCGGGCGCACCATCGATGGCACGGTACTTGGCAACCTCGTCAATGAAAAACAGGGAGAGCACCTTGATGCCCTTTTCCAGATAGCGGAGCTCTTTGTCAAAGTGCACTTCGATGGTGCGGCGGATTTGGGCGCGCTTGAGGATATTCTCATCCACGCCGCCAATAGCCTTGCCCAGCATCACGCTTTCCGTATTAGCGAACTCCACGCCTTCGCCGCCGGGGGTGCAGTCAATCCCCGCAAGCGCATAGCCATCGTACAGTTCACGCCGGCCGGACAATATAAATAGGTCGTCACCGGGCTTGGCGGTGACGGTTTTACGGCTGACCGTGCCATTTTTCGCCTGTACGTCAATTTCCAGCTTGGCGCGAAAGCCTTTTTCATTGGAGACTGATTTCAGCATGATGTACGGTTTGTTGAAATCGTTGGTTATAGAGTTGCTGGAAACGCAGATCTGCTTGACCAGCCCCATCTGATAGGCGTCCACCGGAGTCAGGCGATAGAGCAGGTTGATTTTCTCCCGGTGTGTGGCGCTGTAGCGCAACACGCACAGCGGATTCAGCGAAGCAATGGCCTCTTTAGCCTTGGGGGTGTTGTCCACGCTTTGCGGCTCGTCAATGATAACAATGGGGTTCGTATCTTGTATGTAGCGCATGGCGGTTTCGCCGTTTAGCTTGTCCTGCGCCTGATTGATGATATTCTCGGCCTTTTTGAAGGCGTCAATGTTTATGATCATAATCTCAATATTGCCTGAAGTGGCAAATTGGCGTACATCGCTGAGCTTCTTCGAATCATAGATAAAATAGCGACAGGGGACATTGTCGTAATGCGCCCCAAAGTGCTCGGCAGTGATTTGGAGGGACTTATACACGCCCTCGCGGATGGCGACGCTGGGCACCACGATAATAAACTTGGTGAAGCCGTAGCGGCGGTTCATCTCGAAGATGGACTTGGTATACACATAGGTCTTGCCGGTACCGGTTTCCATCTCGATGCAGAATTGCGGTGTTTGCCGCGCGGGAATTGTCATGGGGAATGAAACCGGAAAGGAGAAACCCCCTTTCCAATCCCCCTTGGTGAGCTGCAAATTGTTGCGCCGCTGGACGGCCTGCATATTTTTCAGTAGTGTATCGTC
>RRZU010672630.1_pt1 | contig 37314 bp, 36 predicted proteins | sample 2165561 | NCBI WGS metagenome assembly RRZU01 (sample SAMN10456909, study PRJNA506462) | wastewater metagenome | isolation source: wastewater sludge | place: USA: Moscow, Idaho | reverse complement strand
TTGTAAATAGGTTTTGTTTTTATTTGCTCTACTACCATAGAGTTTAGCGCAGAAAACCGTCATTATTTCTATGATGTTTTTGGATAATTCATATTCAAAACTGGTTTCTTTATTGGTTTCTATAATCACTATGTTAATGTTTTGTTTGTCACACAATATTTTAACCAATTCAAAGCCAAACCTGAGTAATCTGTCTTGATGGTTGATGATTAATGTATCTAACTCATGGTTTAATATCATGTTAATTAATTTTAAAAAACCACGTTTTTTAAAATTAATTCCTGAACCTAAATCTTCGATGAGTTGATAAGGTTTATCTGGATAATGATTTTTACTGTAACAAATAAGTTTTTCGGATTGGATTTTTAAATCTGTTTTTTGTGATGTTGATGATACTCTAGAATACAAAACGATTTTATCTTGATTGTTTTCAACAATAAACCTACGATGATTGCCATAAGTTCGATGATTTTCCTTGATTTTACCTGATTTAAGCCAACGATATATTGTTGATTTGCTAACACCATGATATTCTGCTATTTTGCCTATGCTTAATATTCTCATTTTTATATCCTATTTTCAATAGGATATAAAATCAATGAATAGATTTAAATAGATTTTATGTTAACTATTTTCAACCCTAATCTATCAATAAATAAATCAAACAAATTATATTTTCTATTTTGATAATTTAAATTTATTTTATTTAATGAATTTGTAGTTAAAATTTCCAATAAATTTATTAATTTATCATGTTTTAAGCTATTATATTGGTGATGATTGTTTAAATAAAAATATAAAGCACTTTCACCTTTATTGTTTAAAATATTCAAATCAAAATTTTTATTTTTAAAAATAATTTTTAATATATTTAAATCAATATCAATTATATTTCTATCTATTAAAAACAAATGTAAAAATGTATTTTTTGATTTATTATCAATAATTTCAGAAAATTCAAAATCATTAAAAAAATCTATTGTTTCTTTTTTATTATAAGAATTAAAATGAGAAATTTTATTAAATAAATATGTATATCTTTCATTCATAATGTATGTTTTTATGTTTAAACTAATTATATTATACTAAAATTTTATTTTTATTTTTTTCTTTGTTGTTTGCAAAAAATGTTCTTCTGAACTCAACCAAATAATTATTAACATAATCAGTTTTTAAAAGTGATTTTTCTTTTAAAATTGTTTCATTTAAAATTAATGGATAAATTGTTTGAAAATCAATCTCATTAATTTTAAAAAAATCTTTTATATTTTTTTCATTAAAATAATTTAAATTGAATTTTAAATTATTATTTAATATAGCATCTAATGGAATATTAAATAAAACAAGTGAAGCAATAAAATGTGTTTTAAAATCTATTGTGTTAACTAAACTTTCAAAATATTTTTCTAAAAACTCTTCTGTTTCATCAATTTTTATAAAGTTTAATGTTTTTTGTAAAGATAAAGTACATAAATTTAAATATTCAACAATAAAAAATTTAAACAAATCATTATTATTATTTTTAGTATTTTCAAAAATATTAAAATCTATATTATTAAAAATGTAAAAACCATTATTTTTGTATCGAAAATTAACATCTTCAATTGATAAATTAACATAACATAAAAGGTATTTAAAGTGTATTTTAAATAAGTCATTAGATTTACCATATTTTTTATAAATATTAATATAATTATCTATATTTTTACCCAAATAATCTTGATAAATGGGAAGTAAATATTGCTTTTTCATAGATTTTAAACCGCAATTTTTAAGAAAATTATTAATAGAATTTTCAGTATTAAAAAATATTTTAGAAGTCACATCATCAATAACATTATTATTTAAATTATTACTCATTATATTTAAAATATTAAAATAATTTATTTTGTTAAATTTTGATTTTAAATTATAAGTTTCTAATTTCAGTTCTTTTTTATTATTGTTTAATGTGTAATATAAGGATGTTTTTATATTGTTTGTTTGTTGAAAAATAGCCTCATTTGTTTCATCTTCTAAAAACAAATAATTAAAATTAATATAAAGATATTCATATAAATCATTTTCATCTATTAAACCAAATAAATCATAAATTTCATTTTCATTTAATAAATTTAATTTCAGTTTTATATCAAAATAATTTTGTATATATTTTTCATTATTTAAAAAATATTCATTTTCAAAAATTAAATTTAAAAATTTTAAATTAAAATTAGATTTTGTTTTATTTTTATTTAATAAAAGCAAAAGTATTTCAAATGACAAACTACCAGTTAAAACTTCACTTAAATTTATTTTATTTGTATCAGTAAATAATGATTTATTTATTTTAAACTCACTATCAATTTTATCAAAAATATTATCTTCAAATTTAATTAATTCAAATATTGATTTTATTAAATCATCAGACACATATTCATCTTTAAAAATTAAAGTAAAAAAAATAGGCATTAATAAAAATGAATCAAAATAATCATTTCTGTTTAAAAAACTAACTATATCATTAGCTTTTTCTTCATTTATAATATCAATTCCATTTAGTTCTTTAATAAAGTATAAGCCTAAAAAACCAATACTATGATAACTTTTTTGTAAAAAATGACTTTGGTTTTCTTCCATTGAAATATATATAGGTGCTTCATAATTAAATATTTTAGAATTATTAATATAAAAATTGAAATTTACATTTAATTTAAACACATTAATTGCATCAGAAATATAATTAAATATATCTTTAATGTTATATGTTGAATTTAAATTCATATAAATTATATTTTTTAAAAAATCAAACATAATTTGTTTTGTTTCATGATTTATTAAATTATCTCTTTCTTTATAATAAACACTTAAAGAATTTATTATTTGTGTTGTATCTTTAACAAGAAATTCATAATTAAATTGATTATTGTTAATCAAATTATATTTTTCATTTAATTTTAACATTGACTTTTCAAAATTTAAATTCATATACAATAAACCTATTAAAGTAATTGTTTCATTATACATTAGTTAATTTATTTTTGATAAATTTTTTTACAAAAATAAATAGTGATTTACATAATCTTTAAAATATGTAACAATTTTAAAAAAATGGTTATTAAAAATGTCAAAAATTAAATATGTATGTAAAGAGTGTGGAAATGAATATTTTAAATGGCTTGGTTCTTGTACTTATTGTAAAGGAGAATTAGAAGAAGTAGAAGTTATTGATTTAAAAAATGTTAAAAATAGACAAGCTAAAAGAAATTCTGGTTATGGTGGTAGTGAAGCTGGTAAATTAAAAAAATTATCAACTGTTTCTATTGATGGTGTTTTAGGAAATAGAATTAAAACAGGTATTAAATCACTTGATGCTGTTTTTGGAACTGATTTTCAATATGATGAAAGTGAAAAAGATAACGATTTTCATAGTGGTATAACTAAGTCATCAGCAGTATTAATCAGTGGTGAGCCTGGAATTGGTAAATCAACATTAATGCTAGGTTTATCTAATATATTCGCCCAAAAAGATTTAAAAATTATTTATATTTCTGGTGAAGAAAATGAAAAACAAGTTGCCTTAAGAGCAACGAGAATGGGTTTAGATAAAGATAAAATATATTTTTGGAATGAAACAAATTTAGAAATTATTTTAGAGAAATTAGCAATTGAAAAACCAGATGTAATTATTGTAGACTCAATTCAAACAATATTTTCATCAGAAATACAGTCAATTGCTGGTTCAGTAGCTCAAGTAAGAGAATGTTCTACTAGTTTAACAAAATTTACCAAAGACAATAATATAACTATGTTTTTAATTGGTCATGTGTCAAAAGATGGTGATATTGCTGGTCCAAAACTATTAGAACATGTTGTTGATACAATTTTAGTTTTTGAAGGTGATAAAGAGTCAGACTACAGAACATTAAAACCAAATAAAAATAGATATGGTGATATAACATCTATAGCAGTTTTCAAAATGGTAGAAAATGGATTACAAGAAGTTGAAGACCCATCAGGTATTTTCTTAGAAAAAGATGAATTAAATTGTGTTGGAACAGCAATAACAGCAACAACAGCAGGGAAAAATAGTATTTTGTTATTAGAAATACAATCATTAATAGCAGAAACAAAATTACCAAATCCCAAAAGAGTTACATTGGGAATAGAAAATAATAGATTATCAATGATATTAGCATTATTAAGTCAATATACAGAAAATAAAATGTATGAATATGATGTTTTTATTAATGTTATATCTGGGTTTAAAATACAAGAAACATATTGTGATGTTGCTACATTTTCATCAATTGTTTCATCAATGTATGGAAACCCAATTAAAAAAAACTCAATTATGTTTGGTGAAATAGGTCTTAATGGGAATCTAAGATTACCAAAAGATTATATTAATAGAATAAATGTTTCAATTAACTTTGGTTTTGAAAATATATTTATGCCATATATAAAAGATGATACTCAAAGAGAAAAATTAATGAATAAATATAGAAATAATGAAAATGTAAAAATTATTATGTGTAAAGATATAAAGGATTTGGTTAAAAATATCTTTTAATTAAAAAAAGTCTATAATTAATATAGACTTTTTTAATATTTTATAATAAAATTTAAAGTGGCGAATATGTTAAAAGATTTGCTTGATTTAAATATTTAAACCAAATATTATCAACAGTTAAAGCATAATCTTCTTTATTTTTATTGTAAAAACTTTTCCATATATAATGGTTAAATATAACAATCTCATCAATTGATTTTACAAATGTTTTTTGTTTTTTGTGGTCTAATAAACATAGAACATTTTCATTATCAGTTTCATAAATATCAGCCCAACCAATACCAGAACTTCCCTTTAAACCATAAAAACCACCTATAGCATAACCATTTTTAGTTAATTTAACATCAAATCCATCATCAATAAGTTTGTTAATTAAATTTGGTAAAATTCTATTTAAATTTTTTGAAACTTCAAATTCAGATTTTTCAACTGGTTTAATTTCTTTTGCTTTTTGAGTTTGAGAAGTAACAGTTTCATTTATAATAGGTTCTGTATTTTCAATAATATTTTCTAATTGATTATTATCAGTTGTCATTTATTTTTCCTTAAAACATTTATTTATATAATTATAAAAATAACAAAAAAAAATCAAAAAGACAATAATATCTAATCTAAATAAAGAAAAATAAAAAAAATGGTAATTATATAAATAATTACCAAATAAAAATATTTTTAATTTAATCTTAATCAAAATGCTTTGTAATATTTAAACCACTTCAACACTTCTCATAATTGCCTTAAAAAGCTCTTCCTTTTCATTTAGTTTCATAGAGAAATTTATTACTTCCATCTCATTTCCATTTCCAGTTATATGAAAGATTAATTGAATTGTATTAGAAGCCTTTAAATAAGTCATAAATTTTAAACTATTCAAAATAAAATCTTCTTTATATTCTTTTTTATCTTTTACATTTGAATTTGGATTATAATTTATTGTTTTATCTAAATTAGGAATGTATATAGTTGAGTTTTTCATATTTTAAATACCATTTTTTGAGTGATTAGATATATAATAATAAAATTTTATAAATTTACAAAATAAAGAATATTTTTATTATAAAACAAATGTTTGTTAAATAAACTCAACTAAAAAATTTCCTTTTCTTATTAAATTATTTGGTTAATTTTATTGTTGTTTTAAAAATACAGTTTTCTTTTTTTATAAATAAATGATTCAATACATTAGCTATTTTTATTTATTGTAATTTTTTTTTGTATAATATTTAAAATATATAAGCGTAAATATTATGGCAAAAAACGAAAAAATTATACCAGTATCAATAACAAATAATCCATCAGTTATAGAGACTGGTATTTCAACAAAAAAATCAGATAATGTTTCTGTTTCTGCTGGATATAATCATAACTTAACATCATTTTCTGGAAGCGATAATCAAGAAGAAAGTTATTCTTCTGGTGGTTTCAATTTAAATGGAACATACACATTTGGTAATGATGGCAATAATAAAGTTACAAATAGAATATCTGCTGGTTTAGATACAAGTAAATATGTTCAAAGCAATGGTTCTGAAACTGTTGAAAGTGGAGCAAGACTTGGTATATCTGCTGGTCAAACAAGAATATTAACTGCTGATGACAAAAAATCTATTTATACATTTGCTTCTGCAGGGGTTTCAGGTGGTAAAGTTACTGAAACAAATAGTGCTGGTGAAAAACATGAAGGAAATGGAGTTACAGGTCATTTGTCAACTGGTATTGGTGCTTCTTATCGTTTTAATGATAAAAGAAATACAATTATTAATGGCTCAATATCTCTTGGTTATAATAAAGATTTAAGTAATAATGGAAGTGCTAATTTAAAGAAAGATTTGGCTTTTGTTGGAGTTAATGCTGGTATTGAAACTGATATTGGTCATGATAAATATGGTAGAAGCATTAGAGTTGGTGCTGGTGTTTCATTAGGTGTTGGAGCAAAAGGAAAAATTGGTGCTGATGGTTATGTTATGCTTCAATATAAAGATTACAGATATACTGTACAAGTTGGTTCACTTGTAACAAGTTTGGCTACTGGTAATATCCCAGGTGTCATTATGAGTGTTAGTAGACAAAAAGTTTCTACTGAATTGTTCCAATATGTTGAACCTGATAGTAAAACAAGAAAATACTCTGCCCCTGAAATGTTTGAAAAAGGAACAAGTAATTTAACAGAATTTGGTAAAGAAAAAGTAATAGAGTTAGCTAATATATATCAAAATGGTAATAGATATAAATTAATTTCTGGTGATATTGAAATTGGACAACAATATGATAATAGAGGTAAATTTGGTAATTTAATTAATAATGTTAAATCAGAAGATAGAAAAGAAAATGATAAAGTTTCAGCAGAAAGACAAGAAGTATTAAGAGGTGTTATGATTGCTGCTGGTGTTCCAGAAGATAAAATTAGAGTTATTAATAAAGATGTTAAAAACAATGATTATGGATATGTAAAAGGTTCTGATTATTATACAAATATTAATTTAATTACAAATAAAACTGAGAAAGAACATTTTGCTGGTTTAGAAAAAATGAATAAAGATAAAGAAGAGGCTGAAAAGTTAGCTGTTGCTAATATAGCAAGTCAATTAATGGATTTAAATTCAGCAAAAATAGACTCTAATGATTTTAATAATAAAAAGATAAATATTTCTGATGTTAAAAATAATGTAATTTTAGTAGAAGATAAAAATATAAAAACAAACGCAATTTAATAAATATTAATTATTACTGAAAGAAAACAAGTTAATAGCTTGTTTTCTTTTATTAAAATTCTTAATATATATTTCAATAAATAATAATATTGTATATAAAATTATGAGTAAATATATTTCAGAAAAAATGCCAATAGAGTTAGCATTAGGATTTAAAAATTTAATTAAACAATTATCATTTCAAGATGGTTATAATGAAGAGTATATGAAGTTAAATAATAATACAACAATTATTGAAGATGATTCTTGTATTATAGGTGAAGAATATTCTGCTTATATCTATTTTAATAATATAAATGATAATATAAAAAACACAGAAGAAAAAAACCCTTACTTTGAAACATATTTTAATGTATTAAATGATAGATTTATTTTAAAACAATCTAAGGGTGAAATTAAAAATCTACCTAATATGGTTGATAAATTATTCATAAAAAAATTAGAAAATAAAGAATATTTTATTACAGAAGATTTTCAAAAAAATAATAATGAAATTATAATTTGGTTTGGTGTTGCATTTTTATCATTGGATGAAAAAATGCTTAACATGATTATGGGTAATGAATTTGTTTATCATGAAATTCAAAATTATGGTGAAAATTACTATCAATTCTTAATTACAAACTTTTTAAATTTAGCTTATCTAAGTACTGGTTATAGCCCAACAAAATTAGTTTACTTCATGAAAAATTTAAATAATTTTCCTAATTTAATAAAAATTATTGAATTAAGATTAAATGATGATAAAAATAAAATCATACTTAATCAATTTTTAGATTTGTTACAACTAGAAGAAATTATTTATTGACAAAAATACATTGTAATTTTACAATATATTTAGAGCTGGTATGAGCCATCTTGCTCTTTAAATTATCAAATATGGTATGCGTAGCGCATGTGTAGCCAAGCTGTAAAAGCTAAGATTCACTAACTATGAAGCATATAGTAAAGAAAAATGTCTATTTATAATAGACATTTTTTGATTTTAAATTCTTTTTTTATCTTGTTCTTTTGTTAACAAACTAATATGATTATTAATATTAGGTATATTAATTAACTTAAACATTTCACTTAATTTTATTAACTCTTGAATTTCTTCTTGATTTAAATAAGGTTTAAGTTTATTTTTTAACTCTTGATTATCGCCAATAGAGACACTCAACAAATGTTTTAAAGATAAATAATTATCTAACAAATTCTTTGCTTTTTTTAACCCATAACCTTTTACAAGTTTAATGTTACTATTTCCAGTTAAAGCCAATAAATCGGGAATTAATTCTGCTTTTACACCAAATAAAACTTCTGACATTTTAGCTTTATTATTAATTGTTTCAAAACCATTAAATGCCAAACTTTTTTGATACCTTTTAAATATAACTTTATCAGAAACAAGTTGAACAAGTTCTTTGTTTGTTGATGCTATTGTAATAGATATATCATAGTTTTCTAATGTATTACACATAGAATTAATAACATCTTTGCTTTCATATCCATATATATCAATAACATAATATTCAAAGTATGGGTTTTTAAACTGTTGAGAAATTAAATTTTCTTTAATTTTAGCTTCTTTACCATCATAATCATTTAATGTGTACATTGAAAAGTATTTTTTTCTTGTTTCATCTGGGTTTACACCATTTAAAACAAAGAAAATTTTATCATAATCTAATAATTTTATACTATCAGATTCATTTATCATTTTTAAAAAATCATGTACACCCTCTAAATACTTAAGTTCAAAAATATAAGATAAACTATGCACATCTACAAATAAATATTTTGCTTTCATTATTTTTAACTTTCTTATTAATGTTTATGTAATAAATCATTGCCACATAAAGGGCAAACTTTAACTTCTTCTTCTAGTTTAACAATTTCCAAATCATTTAACTTTTTTTCTTTTGTTAACTCATCTAATTTTGAAATCAACAAATCATAATGAATAGATTGATTTTTTAATTTTTTCCCTAAATTTTCTAATTCATCTAATGGGTTAATTTTAAAGTTAACATTGATATAATTTAATTCTTTTAAATTAACATTATTATTTTGAAATTCTAATATGTTAATATATTCATCTATTTCAGTTAAATCTTTAACAACATTTTTATTATTTGTTTTAGATATTTCATTAATTTGTCTAATGCCACTAACAAAGTTTAATACATTTAGCTTTTTACCTAACAAATCTAAATAATCTAAATCATATAAATTATTTGTTTTATCAATTAATTTTAATGGGTTTATTTGTTTGATTTCTTCTAAATAATCCATTTTTTTAATTTCATTATCAATTAAAATCAAATTATGAAAATTTAACTCATTAACAGATATTTGTTTAATTTTTTTAAAGTTTTTATAAATAAATTCTAATTTATTTAATTTTTCAAATTTATTATCTACATTTAACAAATCATCTTTTGATTTATTAAAGTTTTTATGAGAATTAAAAAATAATTTAAAGTTTTCATTATTTTCGTTTATTTTGAAAATAACTTTATCATCAAAAATTTCTTTTATTTTATTATATTTTTTTTGTTCATAATTCATTTCTGATTTACTATCACTTGCTTTTGTTTTTAAAAGTTTCATCATTTTAGCTACATATGATGATTCTTTGCCAAGTGAAAGAATTTTTGCTCTTTCTTGGTCTGTAACACTTTTGCTTAGTAAAAAATCTGTATCATGTTGAATACTAATATGAACATCAATATTATCTATTTTTTTCATTTTCAATATATCAATAGCAAAATCAGGAACTTTAGAACTATTAAACTCTTCATTTAAAACTTCTAATGGTTTATTTTCATCAATAATTTTTGAAAGTTTATATTTAACTTTTTGTGGAAAATCTGTATTTGTTTTTGAAACTCGTTCCCATAACAAATTATAAAGGTTTCCGCCATCTAAAATATCTAATGAAATGGATGCCTTATTTTCATAATGACGAATTAAACTATCACTAGAATTGTTATTGATAATAGCATCAAAACTCTCAACAATAACAGATTTACCAATATCACTTTTGCCAATAATGACAGTTAAATTTGGATGTAATTCAATTATTGTATCTTTACTAGATTTAAAGTTTTTCAGATGAAGTGTTTTAATATAATTATTTAAATCTGTATCTTCATAAGGTTCAACATCAGAAACCATATTAGAATTAATATAACTATCATCAATTTTTTCAAAATGATAAATTCTTCCAAATTTAGAATAAATTTCAGAATTTTTATGAGTAATTAATACAAATTGTATCTTGAAAAATTTTGATAATTGATTTAAAAGCTCTGCATATTTCTGAACATTTGCATTTGCAATAGAAGCATCAGGTTCATCTAAAACAATAAATTTTCTATGTGATGTTCTTTTATCTGATGTAGTTAACCTCCATAATGCTAAAACCCTTAAACCAGTAGATATAATATTTCTTAAAGCACCACTTGTAATATCTTCTGATTGATTTTCATTTGTCTTAGCATTAATTTTAAGGGCAGGCAAACTTCTAGCAATTGTTAAATCAAAATTAATTGTTTTATCATTTTCAAGTATCTCTCTTGTTAAAGTAGACATTAATTCACTAAAAAAATTAACATTTTTTTCTTGTAATGAATATTGAAGTTTATACAAACTTTCTTCTAAAATTGGATGATTTTGAGTTAACCAATTAGTTTTTAATTGTATTCCATTTTCTAATGAAACAAACTCTTCATCTAAAAGAGAGTGATACTCATTAATTAAATTTGCTTTGTTTTGATAAATATATTCATTAAACACAGCTAAACGATTTTCTAAATTATTTAAATCATCATTTGTTATTGAGTTATCCATATTAAAACCAATGTAATTAACAAAATAATAACATATTTTTACTATATGCATCAATAAGATTTTATTTAATAATAATATTAAAAATTAAATAATATAAACTTCTATTTTAAAATCAGATACATTGCTTTTTATAAAAAATAATTGGTTGTAATATTTATAAAATGAATATAAAATATAACTATATTATAAGAAAAGGACGCAAAATGGCTACAAAATTTATTTTTAATAATGATGAGCTTTTTTCTGAACCATTAAAAGAAAAAATTATTGAGAAATTTAATAATAGCAACATCATCAAGAGTAAATTGAATGAGGATGGTAATATTGTTGAATTGTCATTAAAAAAAGATGGTTCACATGAATATAATATGTCTTTGAATATTAAATTGAGTAAAATTACTAATGATATTCATTTAAATTCAAAAGGAACTGATGCTTATAATTTGGTTAATCAATTAATTGATAAATTAGAAACAAAATTTGTAAAATTAAAACAATAAAGTTATTGTTTTTTAAAGAATAAATGACAAGTAAATAGAAAATAATAATTAAAATTTAATTATTATTTTTTTTATTTTAGATATGATATATAATATATAAATTATAAATCAAAAGAGAAAAATGAAAAAAGTGGCAATTAAGGAATATGAAGAAAAAATTAATGTTTATTTAGTAAAAACATTTGATTTTTTATTGAGTATTAATACAGGTGAAAATGTTGGTATTATAAAAAATGATTTGAATGACAGATTAAATAAATTTAAAGATTCTATAATTGATGAAAATAATATTAAAGATTTTATTCAAAATTTAGATTTAAATTTTATTCCAAATATAGATGAAATTAGAAAAAAAATTAAAGAAGAAAACCCAGATTTGTTTCAATTAAATAAAGATGAAGAAAAAAACTTTATATTTAAATTAAATTCTGATTTAAATGAAATGTTAGATATATATAATAAGAAAAAAGGTAATGTAAGAAATAAAAATTTATTTATGGTTAATTCATTAGACGAGTTAATTGAAAATTATAATTTGTTATATAAAACAAACAAATACATGGAATTAATGTATTCAAATTTTAAAAATTTTGTAAATGAAAATATAGCAGATAAAAATCCAACAATATATCACGCAGAAGATGAAGTTATTTTATTTATTAGTGAATATGAGTTTGTTTTAGAAAATATGGGTTCAATAAATCAAGAGTTAACAGCAAAAAAACTTTTATTACAATATTTTGATGAAACAAAAAAGAAACAAAATAATAAAAATAAATTTAATGGTTGATAATATAATTATTTAATGGTAATATATAAAATTATTTAAGTCACAGCCGTTTGGCAAGATTAATGTTTCACCTAAGCCGTTTGGCAAGAAATAAAAAAGCTTCAATATTATTGAAGCTTTTTTTTATATGTGTATAATTAAATTAATGATTATTTTTTAATAAATATATTGCTAAATCAATAATTGTAATACTAGATAAATCTGGATATGTATTAATTAAATAATTATAAGTTTGTGATATATCTTTACTATAATTCAAATGAATACTTCGACTTCTTTTATCAATTTTCTTATATTGTGCTTCATTATAAAATTTATTATAAGATATACCTCTACTTTGGATTAATTGTGTCACCAAAATATTTATATCATCATTAGAAACTCTAGCATTTGGTAAACATTCATTTATATAGTTTTTAAATCCATTAACATTAAATTGAACATTTGTTTTACTTAAGTATTCTTTTAATAAAACAGTTAAATATTCATGTTTTTCAGCCTCTTCATTTCTTTTATCATAAGATGTTGATGATGTATTTGACACAGTTCTTTTCATCATTTTTTCTTTTAATTCTTCTATACTATTTTTTTCTAATTTGTTATTAGATTCATTGTTATCTAAAGCTTCATCAAAAAAACCATCATTATCATTATCATTATCAATATCATCAAAAAAACCACCTAATGTTGATGTATCTGTATCATCAATATCAATATCAATGTCAAAATCATCTAAGTTTATATCACCATCTTGTCCAGAATTATTAGAATCTAAATTAATATCATTAAAATCGTCATTACTATCAAAAATATCAATATCATTTATATCAAAATCATCATTATTATTTAATGATGATAATTTTTCAGTAATTTCATTTTCATCATCATATGGGGTTAAATCCTCAATGTCTGATTTTTTTTCAACTTGATTAAAGGAATTTATACTTGGTGATTTAACTAAATTATCTTTGCCAAAAGATTCATTTTTATCATTTAATGGTTTATTATCTTTTGTTTGTGAGGTAATATTGTTTGTTAAAGTCATATTATTTCTTTGTTTTTCTAATTCTATTTGTTTTAAAATACTATTTTTTACATTTTCTATTTCATCATAAATATTTTTATCTTTATAGGAATCAAGTTTTATACTAACAAATTTTAAATTTTTAATTGTTAATAAGTTAAATTTAGCAAAAGTATCATTATGCCTTACTTTGTTAACAAATGTAGTATATTCTCCAATAACTTGATATGAGAAACAATTGATGCTATTTAACTCACCATATTCTGTTATATATTCATATATTGAATTTTCATCAACAATAAATTCCATAAAATTCTTCTTTTTAACTATATATTTAATATATATAATATTTTGTTTTAAGTTAAGTTTTTTTTAAACTTTTTTTTAAATAAAAAAAATAGGTTGAAAAATCAACCTATTTTTAATTATCTTTATTTTAATTTTTGATTACAAACTTTTTGAAATCATTTTTTTAATTTTACTTTGTTCATTAACTTTCAATTCAAGTTCCATTTTAAATGAAATTGAATCTAAGCGTAAACCAATAGTTAAATTGTTAGTATATTTTTCAATTACTTCAACTGTATTTTCATTACCATCAGCATGATATTTTGGAATATCAATTTTAAAATCTACAAATTGACTATTAGAATTACCAGCAATTACATTTTTTTTATAAAAAACATTTTTACCAAAAGATGCTTTTGATACATGAGTAACTAATTTTGAAACTTTATTTGCTTCATCTAAGTTTGTTAAATTACATTTAATTAACAAAGTTAATTTATTTTCATTTTGAACATTTTTACCCATTTTTTAATTCCTTTATTTAAATATTTAATTGTAGCTTTTATCATCTAAAAATAGTTAAAAATGAACTTATATAAAATATAAGTTCATTTTTATTAAATAAATTTAAACCAGTATAATTAAATGTAAGTTTAATTAAGTTGCTGTTTTAACACCACGCAATGCTAATTCTTTAATAACTTTTGATTTTTGTTTTTTAGGCAATGAAGCTAATGCCTTTTCCAAAGCTACTACTGACATTTCTTTTACTTTTTGTGCTTTTTCTTTGCGTTTGTTAATTTGTGGAGACATATTTTTTCCTTTTGCTTTTTGTTTAATGTGAATTCATTATAGCACTATAAATAAATATTGCAACTATAAAATTATTAATTTTTGTAAAGTTTTTTTTGTTATATTTAATGATTGATAAGATTTAGTTATTAAGATATAATTTTTAAAATAAAGATAAATAATATATGGAGGTTAAATGGCTTTTAAAGGTAGAAATTATCAATATAACTCTGAAAACGATGAAACAATTGGCTCTTTTGCTGGTTATGTCAGAAGAGCAAAAACAACATCTCAACATGGAGTAGTAGCAAGTTTTTTTGGTGAAAATGGTGAAGATGCTGATTGTATTGCTGCTTTAAATCTTTCACAATTTCAAGATGTGGAAGTGTTAATTAATGTTTATATGATAAAAGATTCAAACGGTAGAGATATGAGAAGTCAAGAAACAAATACATATCCAATAATTTCAACTTTTATTTCTAGAATACAACGTCCAATTCCATCACAAAATGGTTTAACAGCACAATTCTTTGCTAGTAATGGTGCTGATGCTGATTCAATTGTAGAATTAGGGAAATCAATGTATCAAGATGCCTTAGTATATGTTGATTTAAGGGGTAAGCTTGCTAATAAAAATGTTTATGAATATGAAAACCAAGAAGCTATAATTGAATCACATGCCCATAAATTATCACAATCTGAAATGAAAGCTTATAAATTAAAAGAAAAAAAATTCTTAAAATTAAATCAAGCTTTGTTATCAGGAAATTTTTATGGTGATGAAAGTGTATTAAAAGTAATTAATGAATTATATCCATATGAAGAATTTTTAAAAGAAGAAGTAAAATGTGTTTATAAACAATTCAATAATATGGCTCAAACAAATAATATTGATGCTTGTGGATGTGAAGCTGAAAATAAATATCATACAAATAATGATGATAAAGATAAATATAATTATGTTTTATTATGTGATAAACATAATGATGTTATTCTAGATTTAGTTGAAAAAGATAATTCAAATGATAATTTGATGATTCTATATTTACAACAAAAAAATATAGCACTAAAAAAAGCTTGGGCAATTACATATTTTAGAAATGAATTTTCTTTAACAGGAAAAGAAGAACCAGATTCTTACAAAATTTTATGTTGGGCAAAAGAAAATAAATTGGGAAGTAAACTACCAGAAACATTCGCTAAAAAAGCAATGGATTTAGAAAATAATGTATAAAATAATGAAACAATGGAGATAAAAATGGCATTTACAGGTAATCAAAAAATAAAAGTTAAAAATGAAACAATTGAAAATAATAATAATATTAAAGAAAAAGATTTAAATGAAAATTTAAGTTTTTTAAACACACAAAAAAAACACAGTGACCAAAAATATTCTAATCAACATATTTTTAAGAAAATGTCTTATTTATCAACATTTAATAATATAGCTATTCATTTTATTGAAAATGATAGCTTTTTAGAAAAAAGTAATGAAAAAAATAAAGAGTTTAATAAAGTTATAAATTTTATTAATGAAATTACAAATGATATTTGTGAGAAATATAACATTGAAAAAAATAATTATAATGATTATTTAATTACACATATTAAAAAATTTCTATCTTTTTTGTTTTCAGATTTTTATAGAAACAATAAACATTTTAATATTGATAAAGATGTTGTAATTGAAAATTTTGATAGCACATTCGCTTTAAATGATATTGAAGATTTTGACTTAAAAGACTTCTTTCCACAAACAGATGGTTTAATTTTAAATTTAGAAATAGATAAATCTATTAAATCTGTTGCTAACTCAATTGCTTTTTTAACAAAATCTATCGAAGAAAATAAAAATATATCTTCATTAGGTTTAAATTTAAATGTAAATGAATTTGTTTCTTTATATCATAGTAATATTGAAAAAGAAATAATTGATATTTCTATAAGAATCGCAAAAGAATATTTTTTAAAATATACAAATGGTGATGAAAGTAGAATAGTAAGAATTAAGTTTTTTTCTTCAATATTATATTTTGTTACCACTTCAATAAATAATGAATATAAAAAAGCAATTTATAAAACAATTGATTATTTAAGTAATCAAAGTAAAATAAATGCTGATAAATTTATTAATAAATACAAAGAAAATGGTATTCCATTAGAAAATATTGAAAAAAATTCTAAATTATATATAGATAAACTATTTTCAATTTATAATGATTATAAATCAATTTAATATAAAAAATCATAAAAAAACACATTTAAATAAATGTGTTTTTTTTATATTATTAAAGTTATAAAATAAAAAAAAGACAACATATTTATTGTCTTTTTAATTTAGTCGCATAGGATAGAATCAAACCACCTACATCTAGATTATGGCTATAGTGGACTACCAATGTCCTTCACTGTTATATTTTTTTGGATACAGAGAGAGGAATAGAACCTCTTACTTTTAGGTTATGAGCCTAACGAACAACCATTGCTATTCACTGCGCCAATTTTTTAATTTTATATAAAAAATAAATTAATGTAAAGTGTTTTTAAGCTATTTCTAATATTTCTTCATTTTTCTTTCTTTTTTGAAAATTAAATGATTTAGCATTTACACTTCTTGTTTTTGTTCTAATACTTTGAACACTTGAATCATTGTCAAATTTAACAAAAATATCTGATATATCAAGATTATTTAATATTAATGATAAATCATATGGTGAAACACATAAACCATCATCATGCTTTGATACTAAATGAACATTAGCTCCATATTGTAACAATGTTAAAATAATATTAGTGTTTTTTGATGAATTGGCAATTTGTGTTGCTAAAAATAAAGGAGAGTTTAAAAAAATATTATTCAAATTTAATGTAAAGTTTTCACCAGAAAATATTACTTCATTATTATTTTTACTTATTAAATTTTGTATTATTTCTTTTTTGATTGTTTGATTGAGATTATAATTTGCATTTTGTTTAAAAAAAGTAATTATTTCTTTTTCTTTTTGTTTTAATATTAAATCAATTAATTGTAAAAATAAGTTATTAGGTGTTGACATTTTAAAAATTTCCATTAGCTAATCGTAATTATATTATTTTAATTTAATATGTCAATCGTTTATTTTTTATAAAACAGTATTTTTATAAAAAAACAACTAATTCTATTATAATATTAATAATAATCCAAAAAATTATTGGAAATAATAAAATGAAAAGAAACAAAAACAATTACTATGGTGATATAAATGATAATGAAATCTTATTAAATATAACAAATCATGCAATGGATAGATTTTTTCAAAGACATTATGATGTTGCCAAAGCAATAAATTTCCAAGATGATTTTTATTATAACAATAATTCATGGAAAATTAATGCTTTTTTAATGAGTGAATGTTTTAAAAGAGCATATGAAAGTAAAATTCATATTAATAACACTAGCTTCCAAGTTCATATGCTTGAAAGTTATGGAAGTGAATATGGTAAAGGATTGAGAGTGTTCTCATTTGGTGATGTTGTTTTTGTATGTAAAGAAAATGAAGCAAAAGGTGAATTAACAGTTATTACAGTGGTTGGTAAAGAGTATAAATATGCTATTACTAAAAGTATTGACTATGAAGTTAAACAAAAAAACTTTGTTTTAAATCAAAATAAACAAGAAATAGAGGCAATTAAAGAAATAATTGCTAATAATTGTAGAACAAATCCATTTGTTGAATGGAATAAAAATGTTATGAGTATGGATAATGCCTTAAATAAAAAAACTGATGTTTATGCTGATAATATAATTAAAAATGAAATAGATTATTCCAAATTAAGTATAAATGATTTGTTGTGGGAATTAGGTGAATATGAACAAGTGGTTCATATTGATAATAATAAATCTATTATTTTAACAAATTATAATAATAAGTATGATTTACTGATTGTTGATGATAAAAGTGTTTACAATGCTATTAATGATTTTGAAAATTTTAAAAACAAAGATGATGAAGAAAAAATTTCTTTACTAAATGCAAGAAAACTAACAAAAGATGAACATTTAAATTTAGTTTATAAAAATCTAAATAACAATAATAAGGATTTTATTAAAATAACAAATAAAAAATTTAAACAAGTAGTGGAATGTTTATCAATACCAGAATTACATGAATTAATTAAAGATTTCAAAGAAAAAGAAATTATAAATTTATTATTTTCAAATAATCATCATATAAAAAACTTTTTAAATATAAATGATGTTTATGATAGTTGTGATATTAAAAGAATTATAACAAATATTGGAGATGATAATGATAATGTTGGAAATTATATTATTGAAACAAATAATCATCAAATTGAATTAGTGAAAATAAATCATAAAAACAATGTTATAAAACAAATGTATTTGGAAAATTATTATGAAATATTAAGTAAATTAAATGTAAATGACTTAGATTTAAATAATAATGATAAAGATATTGTAAGTAATTTTTTATTGAAAAGATTAAGTTCAATTGAAAATATGGAAGAAATATTTAATAATTTATTAGACAAAAATGTTATAAGTCTAAACAAAAGCAATAAAAATAATGATTTAATAAATTATAAAACAAATAATTTTGATAATGACATTAAAAAGTCATTAAATGTAAAAATTGACAAAAATAATGGCACAAAATATATTTATAGATGAGCTTTTTCTGTTAATTTAACTTATTAAAAATGATAAAATTAAAAAAAAGTTTTGATTTTATCATTTTTTTTGTTATAATTTTTTTAACAAAAATAAAATATGATGAATAAACAAACAGTTAGCTTAATAGTTGGTTTGTGTTTAAGTAATATTGCAGTAGCACAAACCTTATACTCAAATAATCAAAATATCGTGCAACAATCAAATAACAATAATTATTCAACACAAAGTTTTCAAAAAACAGCCTTAAATGAAAACACCGTAGATATAAAAGATGTAAACTTAAATAAATTTATAAAGAAAAATGATATTAATTTTGAATCTGAAAAAAAACATGCAAAGGAAAGTGATATACCATTAACTTTTAATGCTTTTAATAAAACAGAATCATTAGATATAGGTAAAAATGATACAAATATTGATAATTCATTTAAAAATACTAATTTAGAAAATGAAAATTCAAATACACATGCTGAAAAAAGTATAGTTCAAAAATACATTACAAATAAATATAATTTAAATAACAGTGAAGCAAATAATATTGTAAATGCTACATTTTCTATGTCTGATAAATATAACATTGACAAATACCTTTTACTTGGTTTAATTGAACATGAATCTTCATTTAATAAAAACGCAAGAAGTAGTGCTAATGCTGTTGGATTAACACAGGTTGTTCCTAGATGGCATCAAAGTAAAATTAAGAAAGTATCTGAAAAAAATAATGAAAAATTAAATTCTGTTAATACTAATATTGAAGTTGGAACAATGATACTAAAAGAGCAATTAGGCAAATACAGTAATGTTAATAGAGCCTTACAAGCATATAATGGTAATCATACTGGAAGTTCATATTCTAAAAAAGTTATGTCTAATAAATCAAATATTAAAAATTATGTAAAAAAAGGTTTAATTAATATGTAATTTTTTGTTTTTTTGTGTTACAATTCAAAAACTTTTAAAAATTTGGAGTAATAAAAAATGATTAGTGCTAGTTTTAATAAAAAATATGTTATTGTTGATGACAGTTTGTTTATTTTTGATGGGAATAATACAATTAATGTGGGTAAAGTTGGTAATATTTTAATTTATGAAAATAAGCTTTATTCATTTAGTGGTAAACCTATTATTATCAAAAATAAAGCTGATTTGAATGAAGAAATCGAAAATAAAAAAGTTTCTTTTGTTTATGATTTGAAAAATGATAATGATAAAAAAAACTTACTTTTGGTATTAAAATGTAATGGTGAAAGTTTTTGTAGAAAAGGGTTTAAATATGCCCTTATGACATTTGCTTCTGCTTTCTTCTTAATTGGTTCTTTTGTTACTGTACAAACATATACATTGCAAAAACAACAAATATTTTTAAATGATATTAATTTAACTGCTGTAAGAATTCAAAACAATGATTTGTATCAAAATGTATTAAAAGCTTCAAATGGTGATATTGCTGCTAAACAAAAAATCGCTGAAATTAGTGGTGAAAAAACTGCAGCACCAGTAAAAGATACAGTTACCACAAAACCAGTTAATCAAAGTGTTCAACCACAAGCCCAAGTTCAACAACCACAACCACAAGAAAGTGGATTTGTGTTAGAAGGTGATGCTTCAAGTGAAGAGGCAGCAAAAATATTGAATGCTAATGGTGGTAAAAAACCTGAAAATTTTAATGAATTATCAGCAGATATGCAAAACAGCACAAAAGAGGAAGCTGCTAAAAGATTGGCTGAATTATATTTACAAGAACAAGAATTACGAAAACAGCAATAATAATTAAAAAAAGCCACTTTTAAGTGGCTTTTTTATTATCTATATCAATTAAATCAGAAAAAACTTTTTGAACATAATTTTTAAAACTATTTGGTAGTGGATTTGTTAAATAATAATATTTTCCTAAACCTGTAAATTGAGATGCTATTTTATATTTATGATTTTTAAATTCTTCTGATGAAGAACAATTTTCATAAATTTTTTCTAAAAAATAATATGATTGATTGAAAATTTGATTATCATAATTTTTATACAATTCATCATCATCATTTAAAATGTTTTTATTTTCTTCATTTAAATCAATTAAACTTTCTCTTGCTACAATAAACTCATTAAAAGATTTTAATAAAAGATAATAATTAAAATTAGTATTATTTGTAGCTTTATGGTATTTTTCCATATAGTCAAAATATTTTTTCAAATCAAATGACATGTTTTGTTTCTCTATATTTTGATTGTATTTAAAGCATAAAATAGAAAATGAAACTCTCATATAAAATATAAAATAATAATGATATTTATGTTTATTGTTAACTGCTTGTTTAATAATAAATTCTAATGGCTTACTTTCAACAAATTCCTTTTGTTTTTTATAACTATCAAAAATTTTATTTTGTGACATAAAGTAATGGTAATTATAAACTTCATTATATATATAATCAATCTTCAAAAGTTGTCTATAATAAAAATTTTTATCTTCCTTAGAAATTTTTTTGTATTTCATTTTATTTTCAATAAAATTTCTATAATCTTTATAAAAAGAAAAGTATTCATCAAAAAAACCTTTAATATTTTCTGAGTTTGAATATTTTAATCTGGTAAAATATTTGTTAACAATTTCACCAGTATAAGCTTTATTATTCAAATTATTAGTAGAAAATAATTTATTTTTTAAAACAATAAAAATATTTTTTAACACAATACCTCCAAGTATAATTTATTAAACACTAAATTTTTCAATCATCATCATTGTCATTTTTTTGATAAAATTTATTTTCTTTCTCTTTTTGTTCTTTTCTATTTTGTGTTGCTGATGAACCACTAACAAATTTACCCATTTCAAAACCTGTATATTCATTTGGTTTAGCTCTTTCTAAATTAGCATAATAATTTAACAAACCAGCATGTTCACTATAATAATTTCCAACAAATTCTTCTGATGTATCTACTTCAACCATTTCACCTTTTTCATTCATCATTTTTTTACTTTTCATTCTTTTTAAGTAATTTGCTTTATCTTTTTCAAATCCAGACATTGATGTTAAATTTAAAACATCTTGGAATTTTTTATTAAAATAAAATTCAATTGTTTTTGTAACTTCATTATTTGGCACAATTAACTTATCAAAATTATCTGTTTTTTCGTTATAACTAATTTGAAAATTTTTAATATCAATATGAGAAAAATTATTAAATACATTAAATTTACTTGGGTTATCAATGTATATCCCCAAAGCAAATGGTTTAATTGGTTTAAATTTATCATTTGGACAAATTGTATTTAAAGATATTAAATATAAATATTGACCAATAATATAAATTTTATCCCAATTAATAAATGATAAAAAATCAGATGTACAAACTATATATGGATTAGAAGTAATGATAATATCACTCTGTTCACCATTTTTATCATAATTAATTTTTTTATTTGTATAAGGTCTGCCAATAAAAAATTCTTCACTTGCTACTGCATCTAATATAATAATATCATCTTCAACTTTTATTTTTGCTCCATTTTTAATTTTACTACTAACAAATCTCATTAAATTTAAAAAACCAGCAGAATGTTCTAAATATTTAACACTAGAATTATTTAAATTATTATTATTATCTTTTTCATTATTTTTTATTTCTTCTTTATGTATTATTTTTGACATTTTAGCCATTTAATATCCATTTAATTCTATTAATTTTTATAATATACAAAAGATGTTAATTAATGTAAATTAATTTTCAGTTTACATTAGAATTAGCTGCTTTTTAATTGCAATTAAGTTACAATTAAGTTAATATCTATATATTAACCAAATTTAAAAAATGAATACAAAAATTAAAAATGTTGATATAGAATCAATTGATAAGTTATTTGAAATTATTAACCATATTCAAAATAATAATTTTTATTATGATAAAAAAAGTGACACCACTTTAACTATTGCTTCATTAGATATGTTAGAAGATTTTAAATTAAAATTTTTAGAGGAAAAAATTTTAAAACAAAATGCTTTATCAGATGATTTTAAAAACATAAATGGAACTATAATCCCTATTAGTTACTTTAACTTTAAAAGTGCTGTTGGATTAGTGAAAAATTGGGAAATGAATGATTCTATTTTAAAAAGTAAAGAAAATCTTGGGTTAGTTAAATTCAAATATATTGTAGATTTTGATGATAATATTAAAAATAAAAAAAATGGTGATTTATCATTAAGATTACTATTTAATGTATATCTACCATTTCACAATTTTAAACCAAATTATGATGAAAAAAATTTACAAAGACTTCATTTAACATCAGCATCATATAATGCAAATGTTATAGTAAATGTAACAAATAATACATTGCCAAATGAAGGAAATAGAGAATATTTAAATTTAAGTTTATGTAGTCAAAGTGTTGTTGAAAAAATTAATTTACAAATAAATGAGTTTAAAGAAAAAAGATTTGAAAAAATGTCAAATTTAATAAAAGACAATTTATTAAAAATAAGTGAAACTAATGAATTTAAAGACTATAATTTTGAAGCATTACAAACTGAATATGATTTTGATTCTTTCTTTGATATACCCAAATATGAAGATTCAAGTAATATGATAACAAAAGATAAATATGACATTTTTTATATTAAAATGATAAACTCTATTTTAGATAAAATCTCATATTATTATGTTGAATAAGTAAAAGGTGTGTTGTGAATATATCAGAAAATCTAATAAGTAAAATTGAAAAAAGATTACACTTATATGCTAATTTAAATCAAAATGTGTTATTAACTGGTAGACATGGTGTTGGTAAAACATCTATTATTAATAGTGTTTTTCAACAATTGGGATATAAATATATTTATTTATCTGGTGCTACAATTGACCCACACATACACTTAATTGGAATACCATCTTTAAACAAAGAAAGTGGTGATAAATTCTTTGAATTATATCCACCAGAATTTTTAGCAGAAGATAAAATTGATGCTATTTTTATTGATGAATTAAATAGAGCAGACAAAAAAGTAATTAATGCCTTAATGGAATTAATACAATTTAAATCTATTAATGGCAAAAAATTAAATAGACTTAAATTAGTATGGGGTGGCATTAATCCATTTGATGAAGATGAAGATATTTATACAGTTCATAAATTAGATGAAGCTGTTAGAGATAGATTCCAAGTTCAAATAGAAATTCCATATATGTTAAACGAAAATTATTTGAAAAATAAATATGGTAATTATTCATCACCATTTGTAGATTGGTGGAATGAGCTTGATGAAGAATTAAAAAAAGAAATATCTCCCAGAAGATTAGATAATATTATTGAATTGTATAAAAATAACTATAAAGATAATTCTTTTGATATAAAAGATTTCTTACCAAATAATGCTAATTTAAATATTAAGAATTTAATTAAAAGAATATCTGAGTTTTTATCAAATGATTTAGATAGTGATTTAATTAATGAAATTAAAAAATTAGATTTTGATAAGGCATTTCATTTAATTAGTATGGAAAATTATAATAAAGTTTTAAATTTAATTTTTGATGAAAAAATTGATGAAAGGTATATTTTATCAATTAATGAAGAATTATTAAATAAAAACCTTAAAAGCTCTAAAACTAAAAATCCAAAATTATTGCCATTATTATTTAAATATGAAATTATTAAAGTAAATTCTGAAAATGTAAAAAAATATTATTCAGAATTATTCAAAGCTTTTGACAATGAAATGAAAGATATTGATAAATCAAAACAATCAGTATTAAAGGCATTATCAAATGGAACATATAATTATTTTTATAATAGACTTTTAAACAATAACTCTATTTCATTTGATGATATTATGATATATATTAATCTAACTGATGATGGTAAAGTGATATATCAAAATGTAGCAAACATTTTTGGTCAAATAAGCTCTATTCAAAATAAAAACCCAGACACTAAATTGCAATTGAATATGATAAAAAAAGAGTTTCAAACTAGGTTTGATTTTTTAGACTTTAAAAACAACATGGAATCTCTTTTATTTTTAGTAATATATAGAAAAATTTTAATAGATTTTTTATCCAAACAAAATAGTATTGAAAACCCTGATGTTTATTTAAATGCTTTTTTAAATAAATATCAGGATATATTGGATAAAAGAGTTAAAGTGGCTCTAAAAAATAATCATGAAGAATTTGCTATATCAAAATTTAAAAATATATATAAAGATAGTGGAGGGAATAAAACTAATTTTGAAATGATTTCTAATAATGATATGACTTTAAAAGATTTATAATAAAAAGATGATATTAATTAATATCATCTTTTTATTGATTTTAGATTAATATGAGAAAACATTATTAATCTAAAAGTAATCCACCAGTTGTACTATTAACAGTATATCTTGTAAACTTACCACCAACTTTACCAACTGTGTAACATGATGATAATGAAATAGAAATTAAAATAGCAATTAAAATATTTTTTTTCATTTATTTTATCCAAATCAATAATATAAATATTAGTTTAACAAAAAAAATGATTATTTATTAAAAAATAATCATTTTTTTATAAAATTTTAAGAATTGTTGTATTTAAGATTATTTTATATCATCAAAAGATGTTTTATTTTTCTTATCATTGAAATAACTTTGGTCTGCTACAACAGTTTTTTCTTGAATTAAAACTGTTGTAGAATTATCTTTTGTTTGATAAATTTTAAAATAACCACCCAATGCATCCATAAGTTTTTCTAAACCATCTAATGTTTTAGACTTTAAAACAACATTTGTATTTAACAATCCATTTTTTTTGTTAAATTGCATTGCTTTAAATTGAGTTTCATTTTTATTTAAAATCTCCATAAACATTCCTTTATTAAGTATAAATTATAATTAAAACATAATACCATAAATGAATTTTATTACAATATATAAAAATGTTTTTTTTTGTAAAACTTTTTTTGCCTTTCTGTAATAAGTTGTTGATAACAATTTGAAAAAATAATTAAAAAAACATTTGATAATATTAATTTTTGTGATATAATTTATAAAAATTAGCAAACAAATGTTAATTTTTATAAATAAACCTCAAAAAAATTTAAAAGGAAATAAAATGACAAGCACAAAAAAAGCATTCAATGGTGGTATTAGTAAAACATTATCTAAATCAACAACTGGTTCTAAGGGTAATTTCAAACCACAATCTCCAAGAGACCAGCTACTTCAAGTTTTAAAAGTTATTCCAAGTGAAAATGCAGCTAAAAATACTGGCTATATGATTTGTAAACGTGAAAACAAAGATGAAGAAATTATTGTTCGTGTTAATGAAATGAAGTTTCAAAAAATTGAAGAAAATCGTAAAAATAAGCCACAAAAAGTTGATGCTAGTAATGCTGGTAAATATCAAGGTCATAAAATTGATATTAAATTCAAAGAATATATTGAACCAAAAGGTGATGAAAGTCATTTTGTTATTGTAAATAACTTTAAATATGTGGCAAAAGAAAAAGAAAATGATGTGGAGCGTTCAATTTATGAATGTGATTATATTAACAATGTAACTGAAAGAGATAAAGTTATTGTTGGTTTGGTTACAGCAAATGGTTTTTATAGTAGAGATATTGAACAATACAGATTAACTAATGTTCAACATTGGATTCCAACTGAAGAAAATGACATGGTTGTTAAAGCATTTGGTTTTGATGAAGAAGAAAAGTGGGCAAAAATTGGTGAAGAAATGGATGCTGCTTATAAAGAAAATGAAGAAAAAAAATTAACTAATAAAATAAATCAAGTTCATGTAGCTATTGGCTTTAAATTTAGAACAATTGCCAAAAATAAAAATCATGATACCTCTGTTGATGCTTCAAAAAAATATATTGTAATTGATACATCAACTCCTTTTGATTATGATAAAGATAAAAAACAATTGTTAAATGTTGAAAATTTGAAAGAATTGATGGCTTCATATAAAGATTACATTGAAAGTCAAGAATTCTTGGATGAAGATGGTAATCCTTATGAAGATATTTATCCAGAAGTTTCTTTTTATAAAAACTATTGGGTGTCTCAATCATCAACATTAACTTTCCCAATTCAAGGTAGAGAGTTTTTGCCTATTTTCAAATTGACTAGAACTAGAACTGGTATGAGTGTTAATGATAGTGACAGTGTTTTACAAGGTAAAAACTGGGGTGCTAATAATGCATATATTGTTCTTGGAAATAATAAATTAGAAATGGTTAATAAAGTTCCAACTGAAATTGTTCGTAATTTTGTAAACAAATTGTATGCTCAAACATTTATGGGTAACATAGATGCATTTATTAAAACTCATTTCCCAATTGAAGATGGTGATGAATTAGATAGAAATAACAGTTGTGAAATCGCTCTTCCTTTAAGACGTATTGCTGATGATGAAAAAGCAAAAGTAATTAATGAAATGACTGAACATGAGCAAGAGAATTTCTTGAATAATAGTGATGATTCAGACAACATACATGAAAGTGAATTGAATGTGGATGAAGTTAAAGCAGTAGAAGTAGAACCACAAATACAAGACTTAGAAGATGACATTCCTTTCTAAATTAAAATAATAATTTATAATTAGTTTTACATTACAGAGATATATTTTAAATATATCTCTTTTTTTATCATTAGATTTATATGTTTTATTATAAAATTACTTTTGTATAATTAAGATATAAAAAAATAGTCAATAAATAATTGACTATTTTTTATTTATAATTTAAATTTCAACTTATCAATCAACAACTCTTGATTTCATGATAATATTTTTTAATAAATCATCACTAATATTATTATCAATATTAAGAATATCTTTCAATTCAAAAATATCTAAATTTGATACATCTTCTGAAGTATAAATATGATTTTGTTTCAATTTATTTACTTCATCAGGATTAAATCCAAGATTTTCTAATGTAATAAATCCACCAAACTCTTCTTTCATTTTTAAATTTAAAAGGTAATTTTTAGCTTTATTTTGAATTTCATTTACAGTTACTCCCAATTGATTTAATTCATCACCAATTTCATCAAATTCATCAAACTTAGAATATGCTATGATTTCAATACTTTCCCATAAATCTTCATATAGAATTTCCGCAACTTCTTTTGAAATTTCTAATTCCATTAAGTGTTTAATTGTAGCTTCTTTTGATTCAATCATTTTTTCTTTGTACATTGTAGCACTTTCAATTTTAAATGAATAATTTTCATATTCATCAAAACAAGCTTTAATACAAGATTTTAATCTATTTAAATTTTTAATTGCTTTTTCATAATCATCATTAGAAACAACAATTGTATAATTATCAATATCTAATTCAATCTTTTCAATATCTACATTATGAAGAATATTAGTAAATAAATCTTCAATAGAATTAATCAACATAAAGTTAATTTTTTTATCATTTGGAATACCACATAAATGTTTAATTTCTTTTGAAGATGAATCGTTAATTTGGCTATTTAATTGTTTAATTGAACCATTATAATTAGTAACTAACACTGTCATATTGCCATTAAAAATCCATCCAGAAGTAATGTTTATCATTCCATGTTTACTATAATAATTATATTGTTTAAATAAAGATGGAATCAATTTATGACTTTCTTGTGTAGCATAAATCTTAGTTAACATGGAATTACTTTCCATATAGTCATAAACAAACATAATTTTATCACTAATGTTATATTTTACTTTATCACTTTTTTCAAATGGCAAAATAAACTCAATATCATTATAATTAATAAAAATACTTTTTTTACGAATATTTGTTACAACACCAACAATAGGTTTATCTGTAATATGACCCATATTGTCAAATTTTGACAGTTTTTCTTTGGCATTTAATGATGTTTTATTAACACCTTTTAATGTCTCAAAAATTTTACGTTCAAATTTGAAAGGGATTTCTTCATAAAACTCTTTTGTCTCACCAGAAATGTAACTTTTATCCCCATCTTTTCTTTTAACAATTTCATCACTATTAAGAGTAATTTCTAATTCATAATCAGTGATTTTATCAACAATTTTAAAAATTCTATAAATACCAATATCACCACTGTGTTCATCTAATGAAACTACAACAGGAACATCTTTTGGATAATCTTTTCTTACAGAAATTAAAATAGATTCTTTCAAAGAATTTATAACATCTTCTACTGGAATTTCACGAAAAGAGGCAATTGATTTTATTGATTCTAAAACTAATTTTCCATTAATTTTATGTTCTTGTGTTATGATTTTTTTACTTTTTCTGGTCATTTTTATTTTCCTTAAATAACAAAATCTTTTATTTGACATAAAAGATTCCAATTGTATTATAAATTTGTATAAAATAAGTTTTAAATTTACTTTATACAAGGTTAGTAAAATAATATCAAAAACACATATTAATGTCAAAATAAATTATTAATTTATATTAATAATTTATTTAAAAAAACTTTAATATTTTAATTATTGAATTAGTATATGTTTTTTTATATATTTATTAATAACTATATTTTTATATGAAATATATATTATGGAAATAGAAAAAAAGAGAAAAACACCATTAAGATTAAATAATGCAATAGTAAATGCTTATTGGCAGAGAGAAAATAAAGATTTGCATTCTGTTTTAAATGCTATGGATGAAAAAGAAACATGGTGTCTAGATAATCAAGCAACTGTTTCTAGTAAACTATTAAAATTTTGTGATTTATTAAACAAAGCTGAAGATATTAATAGTTTAAAAACTAAAATATCTGAATTTTTAACAGTATTGGCATATATTCACTCTTCAAAAGCATTTAGAATATTAAAATGGATTGATGAAAACCATTCACATTTAAGTATTAAATTGGTTTCAACTTCACAAATTATTATTAAAAGAAATAAAAATAGACATTCATCTAGTTTTGATGATGATGAAGATGAAGATAATGAGTTTAATGAAGATGTGTCATATTATAGCCACACTCCAGAACAATTATTTATAGATAGATTAATGGCATTAAAATACTTAACATTAACTAATAAAATATTTTCTGATACAAGAGGTTATATAGTAGATATGTATCTTAAAAAAGTTGAAGAAAGTTTAAAAGAAGAAAGTGAAGAAGAATAGTTTTAAAAAATATAGTATAATTATTAAATAATTTAAATTAAAAAGAAAAGGAAAATTAAAAAATGTCTATTACAAACCCTTTAATTCAAAAAATGCCACCAAATGTTGATGGGAGAGATTATGTTATTGGAGATATTCATGGTTGTTTTGATGAATTGATTAAACTTTTAAAACATATAAAATTTGATAAAGAAAAAGATAGGTTATTTAGCACAGGGGATTTAATTCATCGTGGACCAAAATCAGAAGATTGCTTAAAGCTTTTATTTGATAGAAATACAAAAGGTGAAAAATGGTTTTTCCCTGTTCTTGGAAATCATGAAGATATTGATTTTCAACTTAATTATGGTGATGATGATATAATTCTTGAAAAATATGAAAATGAATTATCTAAATTGCCATTAATTTATGAGGTTGAACATAAAATATTTGGTAATTTTTATATTGTACATGCTGAATTAAATTACAACACAATTACAGAAACTCCAGTAGAAGTTAATGATACTGAATTATTAAATTTATTGCTAACAAATGATTATACCAAAAAAGTAAATGAATATTTAACAAGTGATTTACAATTAGGGGAAAATGATAGACAATCTTTAATTTGGTCAAGAAAAATTTTCACAAATTATATTAAAAAATATAAACATGAAATTCAAAATGGAAACTTTGAATTCTTAAAAACAAATGTTTTACAAAGTTTAAAAATATTTTGTGGTCATAATGTTGTTCCATTTCCAATAAAAATAGGTCAACAGTATTATATTGATACTGGTGCTTGTTTTGGATACCAAAATGTTGAAAAAGTAAAAACTTTTAGTAAATGGGGTTCTAAATTTTTCTCATTAACAATTGTTAATATAGATACAGGTAAATATTATTGCTGTATTACAAGTGATTTAAATAATGATGATGCCCAATTAGAAGTAAAAAAACTAAAATTAGAATATGATGAAAAAGATTTCAAAGAATTGAAACGTGGAAGTATTGTTAAATATAATAAAGAATTATATGAGGGCATTTCTGAATTTTAATGTTTAAAGTATAAAAAAAGCTTGATATTTAAAATCAAGCTTTTTTATTTATATAATTTAAATTTTTTTTAACATATCAAAAAATTCATTTAAATCATTTTTTATTTTTTCAACACTTTTAATGAAAATTAAAACATCATCAATCATTTCATTTGGTATATCAATATTAACTTTATTTACATCAATATTTAATATATTAAATAATTTTATTTCATTAATAAGTTTATTCAAATCTAATTTGTTATCAATTTCAATGTTTTTTAAAATTAAATTTTGAAAATTATCCAAAATTTCTTTTTTTCTTAAATAAAATTTTTCATATGTAGCAGCATCAATTTTTTTATTTTTAAAAGAATTAAAAAATGATAAAAAAAATTTGTTTAATGAATTATGTAAATCAATAAATGTATTTAAATCTTTATGGTTTTTAAAATTGTTTTGGTTTATTTTTGAAACCTTTGGTAATAAATAATTATTATTATTTTGAATATCATATTCAACATATATTAGTTTGTGATATTTTTCATTAAAATTAAATAGTTTATTATTTAATTTTGATTTACCATCATCTGATAAATTACTTCTAACTACAATATTGTTAGCATCAACCATATCACTTAAAGAAATTTTATATAACATTTCAGAAATATTATACCCATTATATTCAACATTAATAGATACAATCCCAATATTAAAAATATTTTCACTTACTTTTAATAAAGTCATAAATCCAATTGTGTTATTTTCACAGTCTATTATATGTAATATGTAATTTTGGTTATTTAATAAATGGCTTTTAATAATATCAAAATATTTAATATTATTTTGTTTAATAGAATTCAATACATCTATATTATATTTTTTTTCATCAATACTAAGAATTTGTTTGTCATTAACATTATTAATACACACAACTTTATACATATTTTTAAACCTATTTGTTCATTTGATTTAAGTATAACACATGAAAAAAAAGAAAGATTAATATTATATAATCTTTCTTTTTTTTATATTATTTTACAAATAAATAAATAAATTAGATGTAACCATTTAATAACTTATTTGGATTCATTTTTTGACCATTTTTTAACACTTCAAAGTGTAAATGTGGACCTGTTGATAATCCAGTGCTACCAACAGTTGCAATTAAATCACCTTGATTAACTCTATCACCAACTCTTGTTTTAATTTCATGAATATGACCATAAAGAGTAGCAATCCCATTATCATGTTCAATAATTACAGTATTACCATAGCCACCTTTAACACCAGCATAAGTAACTCCACCTGAATTTGCTGCTTTAATTGGTGTTCCTCTTGCTGCTGCAAAATCAACGCCTGTATGAACTGTAACAACTTTTTTAACTGGATGAAGACGAGAGCCATACCCAGAAGAAACTCTTTTATAATTAACAGGAACAATAAAACCATTAGAAGATTTGTTATTTTGAGCATAATTATTATATTGAGCATAAGTATTGTTATTTTGTTTATTTTCATAATTATTTAATACTAAATTACTAATTAATGCATCTAAATTATTATAATATTTTTTTTCATCACTAGATAAATTATCATATTCTGAATTATTATTATGTGTAACATTATCATAGTTGTAATATTGATTTATTTTTTTCTCATCTTCTGGAACTCTTGCTTTTTTAGCAATTGGTACTGAATTTGTTGCCGCTTTTGCTAAAATTAAATTTGAATTACGATTATTGTTAATAACATCACTAGGAGAATTACTTGTTTTTTGTATGTAGGCACTTCTTTGAACATTCATATTTGTATTAGAATTAACTAAATTCATTAAATCATCAGCATAGGCTGAACTTGAAACAGATACAAACAAAATATTAGCAAACACAATTTTTTTTATTGTTTCTATACTCATTTATTTTTGTTCTCTTTATTAAAAAAATATATTAAACGAAAAATTGTGTTTAATCAACATTTATTTTACATTTAATTACAAAAATTAACAATAAAATCAAATAGAAAACACTTTATTTTGGTTAATTATAAAAAAAATATACAATAAATTTTGTTAATCTAATAAATTAAATTTTGAATTTATTGTATTTTTTCATATATTTAAAAATATAACAATTCATGGAATTCAATATAATGATTAAGGTTAATTGGGGTACAGCAAAGGTAAAAGATGAAAGAGGTAATGAAGTACAAAAACAAATTATATTTGATACATCAAAAATCATTAACCCACATATGTTAATTATGGGAACATCAGGAACAGGTAAAACATATAATTTAAGAAAAATGATTAAACAGATACAACAACAAGATTCATCTATTAGAGTTCATGTATTAGACCCACATGGAGATATTGAAATAGATGGTGCTTCTTATGTGAAGTTTTCTGAATCAACTGATTATGGTTTTAATCCATTATTAATAAATCCAGATGAAGATTTTGGTGGTGTGAGAAAAAGAATACAAACTTTTTTAAAAGCATTAAATGATACAAGTAGAAAACTAGGAACAAAACAAGAAGCTGTGTTAAGAAATATATTAATTGATGTATATGCTGCTAATGGATTCTTAGAAAAAAATCCTAAAACTTGGAAATTAAATGATGGGATTCAAAGAAAACATGAGAAAAGAAATCCAACATTAGAAGATGTAAGTAGATTTGCAACATTTAAATTAAACTCTATATTTTTAGGAACAAATAACAAAGCTATGGCTTGTTTTGAAAAACTAAATAAAACAGTATTAAGAAAGACATCAATGAACAAATCTTATGCTAGAGCATATACAGAAGCAGAAAAAACAGAAATAGAAGAAAAAATTAAAGAATTAAGTAAAGAATGTATAGATTTATATACAGAAAGTATTAATAACTTAAAAACTGGTGCTGAATTTTCTGACTTAATGAAATATGATAGTAAAGATGTTTTAAAATCTGTTTGTGAAAGAATAGAAAATTTAACTGCCATTGGTATTTTTAAATCAACTCCACCACCATTTGATAACAAAAACAACATTTGGAGATATGATATTAAAGCTTTATCTATGGATGAAAAAAAATTATTTGTTAATTTTCTTTTAGAAGATATATTTATGAGAAGTAAAGCAAGAGGGGTTCAATCTGGAATTAAAGAAATGATTGTTTTAGATGAAGCACACATATTCTTTAATGATGACCCAGAAAATATAATTAATGTTATTGCAAAAGAAGCAAGGAAGTTTGGTTTATCATTAGTATGTGCTTCACAATCACCTGAACACTTTTCTAGTGATTTTATTGGTAGTGTGGGAACTAAATTAATTTTAGGTTTAGACCAAACAGTATGGGATATAACAGAAAGAAAATTAAAAATAAATAAAAAGGCATTAGAATATATTACACCACAAAAAAACATGTTGATACAAATAAAAAATAAAGGTGAGTTAAGGAATAGTTTTCTGTTTTGTAAGTTTGATAATAACTAGTAAAAAAGCCAATAATTAATTGGCTTTTTTTTTATTTTTATTAAATTTATAGAATTTTATATTTATTTTTTAACTTAATTACTTTGTTAGTAAATAAACTAATAATATCTGTATGTTTTTTAATTGTTGATATTGTTTTTTTATAAAATACTTGTTGGTCAGAAATCATTTCAACAATATTAAAACATGAATTACTTTGATTTAATAATTCTCTCAACTTATTATATTCTTGTGTATATATTGTATTTTGAAAGTCATTTATTAATTCATTTAGAAAAAATATGTTTAATTCAATAAGTTTCATCAATTCTATTTTAGATAATTCTTTTTTAGATATAGAATACTTAACAATTTTTGAGAAATCATTATGATTATAATTTTTATTGTGTATTAAAATTTCACCACTTTTATTAAAATCAGTAATTTCTTCAATATCATCGTCAATGTTATTGTATAAATTTTCAATCTCTTTTTCATTATTTTCATTAGAAAATATTTTTCTTATTAAATTCACTATATCAGTTAACATTAAATTTCCAAATATACTTTATACATAAAATACTAAATTTTAATGATTTAATAAACACAAAATTTAAAAGTAAATAAATTTACAACTATTTAATAAAAAATAATTTAAAAAACAAATACAATAAAATAAAAATGTAGATTAATGACAACAAAAAACAGACTGTTTCAATGTTTGTTGTAAAATCAACAGTTATTTAAAAATATATAATAAAATCAAGTAATTAAAAATTAAAAATAAAAATATCAATTAATAAAAATAGAAATATTGTGGTATTTTGTATTATTTTTACAACAAAATTTATTCAATTTTTGATTATGATAATTTTAATTCTTGATTTGTTTTTTCAATAATTGTATATTATTAACAATATTAAAAGAAAGCAATAAAATGAAAAAAACATTAATCTCTTTAGTTGTACCTGCTGCTTTGTTAGCATTCTCATCTTCTGCTATGGCTGAAGTAGTTATTTATGGTGAAGCTGCTGCTGGTGTTGAGCATGTTAAATCTGGTGACTTCAAAGAAGCTAGAGTTTCAAATCAAGGTTCACACATTGGTTTTAAAGGTTCAGAAGAACTTGGTAATGGTTTAGAAGCTATTTGGCAAGTTGAACGTACAGTTGCTATTGATGGTTCAAGTGCTAATGATGGTGAAATGCGTGATACATTTGTTGGTTTGAAAACAAATGGTGGTACAGTGAAACTTGGTAAAAACACATCTCCATACAAACAAACAATGAGTGGTTTAGATTTGTTTGAAGATGAAACAGCATCAGTTCAAAATGGTTTTGGTCGTTTAAATTCACGTTTGAGCAATTCTGTTAAGTATGATACTCCTAATTGGGGTGGATTCACTGCTTCTGCTGCTTGGGCTACTGACGAATCTAAACAAATGGGTGTAAATGATAGTAGAAATGGTCAAACATACTCTATTGGTGCTAACTATGAATGGAATAACGCATTGAATGTTGGTGCTGCTTATGAACAAAGAAAAGACTTCTTAACTGATAAAGATAAGATGGAAGGTATTAAAGCTGGTGCTAGTTACACATTTAATAACAATGCTTTTGTTGGTGCTGGTTATGAAAGATTGTCTTACAACTCAGGTATTGCTGGTGTAGATAAATCAACTCAAAATGCTGCAACATTAAGTGGTAGTTTCCCTGTAACTTCTGCTGTTGATATTAAAGGTAACTACACCAAAATGTTTGATGTTTCTAATGTAGATAATTCTGGTGCTAATATTTACTCTGTTGGTGCTGACTACAAATTAAGCAAACGTACAAAAATGGGTGCTTACTACACAATGGTTGACAATGATGAAAACAGTGCTGTTGATTTAGGTAATAACTTAGTCTTAAATCAAGAAAGAGGTAATCAAGTTGTTGCTGGTGAAAAAGCACAAGCCTTTGGCGTTAACTTAAAACATAAATTTTAATTAGAAATTAATTAAATAAAAAAGAACAGTTTTTAAACTGTTCTTTTTTTTGTACTGTACTCTAATTTTTTAAATGCTAAAACACTTATTTAGACACAATATTTAAAGTTATATTTAAATAGGTTGTTTTTTTTGCTCTAATTTTGTTAAAATAATTCATTGATTTAAGTCAAATGTTCTAGTAGTATTTATACATCAAGAATAAACAGAGTAAATCAATATGTATGAAATTTTGAATTTTTTAAAAGGTGGATTAATAAATAATCATTGGTATGCTTTATTGTATCTAATTATTGGAACACATATTACTATTATGGGAGTAACTTTATATTTACATAGAGAAGCGACTCATAAAGCAATTAAATTGTCACCAATAGTTAGTCATTTTTATAGATTATGGTTATGGTTAACAACTGGAATGGTAACAAAAGAATGGGGCTAAACATAGTTAACATAAATTCTATTTAAATCTATTCATTGATTTAATATCCTATTAAAAATAGGATATTAAAAATGAGAATATTAAGTATAGGAAAAATAGCAGAATATCATGGTGTAAGCAAATCAACAATATA
>RRZU011297396.1_pt1 | contig 37463 bp, 35 predicted proteins | sample 2165561 | NCBI WGS metagenome assembly RRZU01 (sample SAMN10456909, study PRJNA506462) | wastewater metagenome | isolation source: wastewater sludge | place: USA: Moscow, Idaho | reverse complement strand
GTCTTGATCGCCACCGACGACGACGCGATCATCGTCGCTGACCTCGACGGCGAAGTCCTCATCGAGCACACCCGACCCACACCGGGAGTCAAATACGTCGGCAACGGAAAACCCCGCGGCTCACACCCCAAAACCGACGAACTGTCACCGATGTCCTGATACATCACAGCGCTGACACTGGACTGACACTGGACAATGTCAGGGGTTCGAACTAGTGTTCGAATATGACATCCAATGCACTCGCTGACCGGGACACCGTCCTGGGTGCATTCGCTGCCATCGACAGCGCGCTGGATGTGCTGGCCGCCGCATCGTTGGACGGTTTCACCCCACCCGAGCTGCTCGAGCTGCTGGCCCGCCGGGAAGTGACCGTTCGCCGGGGCCCGGCCCTGGATCATCGGATCATCCATGGGTTGCGATCCCAGGCCCGCCCGGGCGAGTTGGGGTCCACCACCTGGCCCAAGGTCCTGGCCGAGCGGCTGCAGGTGTCGACCGAGGAGGCGTCTCGGCGCCTCACCGATGCCGCGGACCTGGGTCCGCGCACCGCGGTCACGGGGGAAGCACTGGAGCCGGTGCTGCCCCACTTCGCCGCCGCGCAGGCCCACGGGCAGATCGGGGCCGAGCATCTGCGCATCACCCGCAAATTCTTCAAGAAACTGCCCGCGGCGGTGGACCGGCCGACCCGGGCCGCCGCGGAGAAAGACCTCGCGCACCGGGCCGCGACGTTCGGGCCTGAGCAGTACCGCAAGGCCGCCGACTTCCTGGCCGCACTGCTGCACCCCGACGGAGACCTCGACGACGCCGACCGGCAACGCCGCCGCGGGGTGACCCTCGGCCCCCAAGGCGCCGACGGCCTCAGCGAGATCACCGGAACGCTGACCCCCGAAGGCCGGGCGGTGTTCGAACCGATCTTCGCCAAACTGTCCGCACCCGGAATGTGCAACCCCGACGACCCCCACCCGTGCGTGACCGGACGCCCCAGTGCCGAACAGATCACCAACGACCGACGCTCCCCCGCCCAACGCCGCCACGACGCCCTGGTGGCCGCCGGACGGATCGTGTTGTCCACCAAGAGCCTCGGCGATCTCAACGGTCTGCCGGTCACCGTCATCGTCACCACCACCCTGGCCGAACTCGAAGCCGGTGCCGGGATCGCGATCACCGGCGGCGGCTCCCGGATGCCGATGCGTGATCTGATCCGCAATGCCGCCGAGGCGTATCACTACCTGGTGATCTTCGACGGCAAAGGAAAAGTCCTGCACCTGGGCCGCTCCAAACGCACCGCCTCGGTGGCCCAACGGATCGCCCTGTTCGGCCGTGACCACGGCTGCACCCGACCTGGCTGCCGTGCCAGCGGGTATGAGTGCCAGGCCCATCACCTCGAAACCGACTGGGGCGACGGGGGCCAGACCAATATCAACGAACTCACCCTGGCCTGCGGCCCGGACAACCGGATGTGCACCGAATTCAACTGGGACACCCACCTCAACGAACACGGCCGCGTCGAATGGATCCCACCGCCGGAACTCGAGCACGGTCAACCCCGCATCAACACCATGCACCATCCACAGGACCTGCTCGCACCCCATCACGAACCACCCGAGATCTCCGAGCGTGCACCAGTGCGCCAGGAAAGACCCGTCATCGAAAAACCCTGCCCAGTAACCGAACCCGACCGCTACGACGACGAAATCTTCCAATACCTACTCACCATCGACCCCGACCCCGAGGGCCTCACCCTCTGGCAACAACCCCTGCCCCACAACCCCGACCAATGCGAAGACGACGACTGGCCCGACAACTGGTGGTCCGCCCACTACCACGACATCCTCGGCCTCAACGACGACCCCGCCGCCGACGCCTACGACGACTGGCACCACAACCTCGACCCCGACCTCATCAACGCACTCGACCCAGACCGCGACCACATCGAACACATGATGGCCGCCCCACCTCCACCGGCCTGGTGCGGTTGAGCTAGGGAAGCAACGCTTCCCGCAACATGTGGAACGCGACAGTGGTGGAACGCTCGCGGATATCGGCGCGGTTGCCGGGCAATAGCAGGGTTCGCGTCACCGGATCGGCGCCGGACACCGCGATGGTGAAACAGACCGTGCCGACCGGCTTTTCGGCCGAACCTCCACCGGGCCCGGCGATGCCGGTGGTGGCGATCGCGACGTCGGCGCCGAACTGCCGCAGGGCACCCGCGGCCATCGCCTCGGCCACCGGTTCGGACACGGCACCATGCTCGGCGATCAGCGCCGGATCCACCCCCAGCACATGGCTCTTCGCGGCATTGGAATACACCACCGCCCCGCCCATCACGTACTCCGAGGAGCCGGCCCGGTCGGTCAACCGGGCGGCGATCAGACCCGCGGTGCAGGACTCGGCGGTGGCGATCTTCCGCCCGGCCAGCAGCGCGGCCACCTGATCGTCGATCAGGGAGCCGTCGGTGGAGAACAACTCCCGCGGATGATGCGTGCGCAGCGCATCGACCAACTGGGTGTAGACGGCGGCATCGCCGGGCTCGTAGCGCGTGACGACCTCGAGCTCGCCGCGGCGCAGGCACGTGGTGATCTCGAGTCGGTCGAAGCCGTCGATGTCCCGCTCGGCGATCCGCAACGTCTCGGCCAGACCCGACTCCGGCAGCCCGAACATCCGCACGGTGCCCTGCCGGTAAGCGGTCCGCCCCGCGATGGCATCCAACACGGCCGGCAGCCCGATTGCGGTGCGCCACATGGGTTGCAGCTCGCGCGGCGGTCCGGGCAGGACGAGAACCGTCGGGACCGTCGGGGCACCGGGCACAATCAACCCCGGGGCCGTGCCGACCGGATCGATGACGTGCGCCCCGTCGGGCACCAGGGCCTGTTTCCGGTTGGCGGCGCGCACGGCCTCGAAATCAGCGTCCGGGAAACGCTGCATCATCGAGCGCAGGATGGCGGCGATCTTCTCCTCGAGCGCGATATCGAGAACCATTGGGCGGCTGGTGAATTCGGCCACCACGGCCACCGTCATATCGTCGGCGGTCGGCCCCAGTCCCCCGCTGGTGATGATCAGGTCGACGCCCTCGCCGGCCAGGAACCGCAACGCAGCGGCGATATCGTCGGGCCGGTCGCCGCAGATCGCGATGTGCGCCAGTTCGACGCCCAGGTCGAGCAGCTGATCGGCCAGGAACGGGCCATTGGCATCTGCGACCCGGCCGGTCAGCACCTCGGTGCCAGTGACGACGATGCCGGCGCGGGCGCTCACCGGCGGCTCAGGACGGTGTCGCGCCGGGAGCGCGGACCACCATCGGCACCGCCGGGAAATACGCGGCCATCTCGGCGCGCGAACGACGCAGCGCAGCGGTGCCGAATCCACGCTTGCGGTGTGCGGGGTGGATCCAGATCCGAACGTTCACCTCGCCGCCGGCGAGTTCCCCGAAGACCATGCCGACCTTGTCGTCGCCCTCCACCGCGACGAACCAGGCGGCGTCCTCGGCGGCGACCCGGTTGACCGCGGAGCGGATCTCGTCGTCGAGGTCACCGGCCGGCGCACCCGAGCCGTCGCCGGCGGCGTGCACGTCCTCGGTGCGGGCCGCGAAGATGTCGCGGTCGGTCGTGCCGGAGAACGGCCGCAGCGTCAGGCTGTCGCCAATGCTGGCGGGCCGGTCCGAGGCGGTGAAGCTCAGCTGGGAGTTCAGGTCCTCGAGCTCGGCCGCGATCGCCCGGCGGGACTGTTTGGTCAGCTGGTCGAAGGACAGTCCCAGGACCGCCTCCGCACTGCGCTCGGAGGTGCCCAGGGTTTCCCGGATGGTGGCCAGGGCCGCCGGGCGGTCCTCGGCCTCGACAATCGCGTCGAGCAGTTCGTGGCGCCGGTCCAGCGCGGTCAGCAGGGCGTCGGTGATCTCGCGGCGGGCCGCGGCGATGTCGTGGTCAGGCATGGCTGCAGCGTAGTTCAATCGGCTGTGCCCGGTGTCAGGTAGCGCCGTCCACCGGCACCACGAGCGCGGGCGTGTTGTAGCCCTGGACGCGCACCCGGTCGGCGTGCGCGCCGTCGGGCAGGGTGGCGCGCAACTCCACCGACTCCCCGGGGAACACCGTCACGTAGTTGTCGCTGTACTCGATCGGCAGGATCTCCGATCCGGACTCCCCGGCGAGCACCTCGGCCCGGTTGAAGAAGGCCAGCCGGCCGGTGTGGTTGGCCAGCGTGATGGTCATCGCGTCGGCACCGGCGCGCCGCGCGCTGACGTCGAGGTCGGTTCGCGGCATGGTGTTCAGCGGCGTCATGTCGGCCCAGCTGACCTGGTTGAGCGAGAAGGCGCTGTCGTCGCGAGGATCCCCGACATCGTCGCGCTGCTGGGACTGCCAGTAGACGTTGTCGGCGACGACGGTCCCGGTCGGATCCAGCAGCTCGCAGCGCACGAAGAACACCCGCGAATTCGTCGTCTCCGGCGGCAGTTCCAGCGCCGCGACCGCGCCGTTGGCGGGCACGAACACCGGATCGCTGGTGCGGTCATCGCGCACCCGGCCGGACAGGTCGTAGACCCGCACCCGCACACGCAGCCCGTCCCGGTCGGTCGGCGACTGGTTGACAGCGGTGACGGTAGCGGTGCTGTGGTCGCCGGTGGCGTAGGAGTCGAACACCGCCGACAGCGGCTGCAGGCCCTTCTTGGCGCCGAAGTACGCCCCACCGGGCCGCAGGTAGTAGTCGAACAGGTTCCCGAAGAACGACGGCCAGTGGTTGTTGAGCATCCAGTAGATGGTCATCTTGTGCGTGTCGAATCCGCCCGCGGCGAACGACTCGAACTGTGCGCGCGTCGATTCATAGTGTGCCAGTTGAGCTTTCGCCGTGAATTCCTGAGCGCTCCGCGAGGATCCGTACCGGCGCACGATGGCCGTGCGGATGCTGCTCAATTGCTCGTTGTTGTCGTCGGAGCCGGCGTGGAAATACCAGGTGCTGTTGATCGGCCACAGTTTGTCGGCCGGGATGAACTGCTCCAGGCTCGCGAACGGCGGGATGTGTTCGTTGTCGCCCTGCTCGGCGGTGGCACCCTGGGTGGCCGCGTAGGTGCCCGCGAACCAGTAGCTCGGCGGCCGCCAACTGTAGGGGCCGGCCATCTGGATGCCGTCCCAGGCGATGTTGCCGTCCTCGTCGTGGTTGATCGACGACACGGTGTCGACGACGGCGTTCGGCCAGTGCAGTTCCGTCAGAATGTCGTGGTACCAGCCGCGCACCTCCGGCGGCGGACGGCCGTCACTGCCGTTGGCCCACAGGAACGCCGACGCGTGCGGGCGCAGCGCGGTGATCTGCGAGCGCATGCTGGCCTGCGCGACCGCCCGGTCCTCGGCGTCCCACTGCGCCCACTTCTCCCACTGGTTACAGCACATCCAGCCGTACATCACCGGGATACCGAGTTCGTCGGCCACCTGCAGCAGATGATCGCCGGGGAACTTGCCCTCGAGCCGAATCATGTTCAGCCCCAGGTCTTTCACGTAACGCAGGATCGCGCTCTCGCGGTCCGGGTCCGAGGCGAACAACAGGTCCGGCGTGTACGTCGCGCCGCGGACCCTCAGGTCGCGGCCGTTGACCTTCAGGTAGAAGTTGCCGCCGTCACCGAACTCCGGGTGACTGTCATCGGTGTCGCGGAACTGTTGCACGCTGCGGATCCCGAACCGCTGGTGCAGCGCGTCCACGACGCGGTCGAACGTGCGGTACTCCAGGTCGATGTCGTAGAGGTCGGGCGAGCCGAGGGTGTACGGCCACCACAGGTCCGGATCACTGACCGCCAGCGCCGGGAACGAATCCGGGTCGAATCGGGCCTCGCGGCTCTCGCCCGGCTTCAGATTCAGTGGCTGCTCGACGCGGACGTCCGGCTTGCCGGGGCGACGGATGGTCGCGCGCAGTACTCCCCGCACCGGCGCGTCGGTCCGGTTCCGGACGTCGGCGTAGACCGTCAGCCGGGCCGAATCCGTTCTGGGCAGCGGCAATTCGGAGTTGACGGTGGCAGGCCCGATCGTCACGTCGCCGCTCGCCCGCAGATACACCGGCTTCCAGATGCCGGCGTTACGGTCCGGAACGAACGAGGTGCCGGCCGCACCCTGTTTGCGGTAGCCGATGCCGCGCCAGTTGATCCAGTCCCACCAGCTGTCGGCCAGCTCCACACCGTCGACGTCCTGCACCGACTGTTCGGGAGTGACCTTGACCGCCAACGTGTTCGCTGATCCGGGACGCACCAGCGCGGTGGCGTCGAGATCGTGCGCGGCGTACATCCCCACCACCGCGTCGGGGCCGGCCAATCGCCGTCCGTTGAGCCAGATCTCGGCCCGGTAGTTGATGCCGGGGAACTGCAGCAGGTACTGCGAGTGGCCGGCCGGGGCGGTGAAGGTGGTCCGGTACCACCAGTCCTGCTCGTAGAGGTCGTCGGGCACTTCGTCGCGCAGATTCGTGCCGACATACAGGTTCGGGTACACCCCGTCGTCCTGCAGGGTCTGCAGCACGGTGGCCGGCATCCGCCGCACGGGGTGCCAGGCCCCGTCGTCGTAACCGGGCTCCGACACGGCCGGGCCGGACTCGGCCACCGCACGCGCCGAGGACAGCTTCCAGCCGTCGGACAACTCGATGGCGGCGGGCGCGGCCTGTGCACGGGCGAATGACGGGAAGTCGCCGGCCCCCAGTGCGAACACGGCCACCAGCAGTGCAACGAGGACCATCAGGGCGGTTCCTCGGCGCAGCACGCCGATACCTTACGAGATCCGCGGACCGATCACCCGGCGCGCAGTGGCATACTAAATTAGAACACGTTCCAGTTTTCCTCGGATTCCCTCAGGCCTAGGAGCCACCATGCGTACCGCGCTCTGCGATCAGCTCGGCATCGAATACCCGATCTTCGCATTCACCCATTGCCGCGACGTCGTCGTCGCCGTCAGCAAGGCCGGCGGATTCGGTGTCCTCGGCGCCGTCGGCTTCACCCCCGAACAGCTGGAGATCGAGCTGAACTGGATCGACGAGAACATCGGCGATCACCCGTACGGCGTCGACATCGTGATCCCGAACAAGTACGAGGGCATGGATCAGACCGACATCGATCCCGAGGTGCTCAAGAAGACCCTCAATGATCTGGTGCCCCAGGAGCACATCGACTTCGCCAAGAAGATCCTGGCGGACCACGGCGTCCCGGTGGAGCACAGCGACGACGATGCGCTGCAGTTGCTCGGCTGGACCGAGGCCACCGCCACCCCGCAGGTCGAGGTGGCGCTGCAGCACCCGAAGGTCACCATGATCGCCAACGCGCTGGGCACCCCACCCGCCGACATGATCAAGCACATTCACGAAGCGGGCCGCGTGGTGGCCGCGCTGTGCGGCTCGCCGTACCAGGCCCGCAAGCACGCCGACGCCGGCGTGGACATCATCATCGCCCAGGGCGGCGAGGCTGGTGGCCACTGCGGCGACGTCGGCTCGATCGTGCTGTGGCCCCAGGTGGTCAAGGAAGTGGCACCCGTCCCGGTCCTCGGAGCCGGCGGCATCGGCAGTGGTCAGCAGATCGCCGCGGCACTCGCGCTCGGCTGCCAGGGCGCCTGGACCGGCTCCCAGTGGGTCATTGTCGAGGAGTCCGAGAACAGCCCGGTGCAGCACGCCGCCTACATCAAGGCCTCCAGCCGCGACACCGTGCGCAGCCGGTCGTTCACCGGCAAGCCGGCCCGCATGCTCAAGAACGACTGGACCGAGGCATGGGAGGCTCCGGAGAACCCGAAGCCACTCGGAATGCCGCTGCAGTACATGGTGTCCGGCATGGCCGTCGCCGCCACCCACAAGTTCCCCAACGAGTCGGTTGACGTCGCGTTCAACCCGATCGGCCAGGTGGTCGGGCAGTTCACCAAGGTGGAGAAGACCTCTGCGGTGATCGAGCGCTGGGTGCAGGAGTACCTGGAGGCCACCGAGACCCTCGATGCGCTCAACGAGGCGGCCGAGGCGCACGCCTGATCCGCACTCGCGAAACGCGGGGCAGCTTCCACGGAATACACAGTTCAAGGTGCTTTGCTGAACGAATGCTGCGGTACGGCACCCTGCTCGGTGCGCTGATCGCCGGTGCGTTCGCGACCGGCGCGGTCGCCACGGCCGCGCCGAGCACCGACGACAGCGGGTTCGTCGACTCGGCGGCCAGGTGCGCCGCAGGTCAGCACGCCGCCGCCGTCGGCCGGACCCAGCGTTCGGAAATCGTGGTGTGCAGGACCGGCGATGGCGGCTACGAGTACATCGGGGTTCGCGTCAGCGACGGCGCCCACACCCGCGCCCCAGCCCGATCCACCGATACCGGGTTCGTCGCGCAGACCGAAACCGCCAGCTACACGGTGACACCCAGGCGTCTCGAGGTGTTCTCCGGCGACCGGTTGATCTACGGCGATACCTGGATCGACTACCAGGGGCCGGGCGACTGATCCCAGGATTCCACAGCCATTCGGCAGCGAATTCAGAGCGTTTGTGGTATTGACTCTCCTTCCGTCGGTTGCGACGATGAAACCCCGCTCGACGGGTTGTCATTGTCCGATTCGGCTGTCAGGACGGCACATTCATGTCACGTCACCCGCGCACAACCCCGCAGAAACCGATCGTCGCCACGTATCTGGCCGCCGGTATCACCGGCGCCGCGATGGCCGCCGTCGGGATGTCGACGCTCCCGGACAACCATGCGCCCGGCACGCCCACCCTCGGGATCCGGTTGGTCTCCTACCAGGACTGCTCCTACAACCCCGTCGGTTGTGACAACGCCGATCTCGGCGGCGGCGCCGCAATCGCAACGGTCTACACCGCTCGGACCAGCACGGACCGACCGGTGATCGGCGAGGGCGGCTGGCTGATCGGTGACGGTCGTAACGCGGCGGCGGACTGCACCGGGGCTGCCTGCAACGGCGAGAATGGCGGACTGCTGGGCGGCAGCGGCGGGAACGGGGCCAACGGGGGCAAGGGTGGTGACGCCGGTGCGTGGTGGGGCAACGGCGGCAAGGGCGGCGACGGATTGGACGCCGTTTACGTCAATGGCGCGCAGACCCAGGCCGCGACGTCGGGCGGCAATGGCGGCCACGCCAGTGTGTCGGGCAACGGCGGCGACGGCGGCAAGGGCGGTTCGGACAACAACACCCTGAATTCGGGCACCTCGAGTGCCAACAACGCGACCGGCGCCGCCGGCGGTTCCGGCGGCGCCGGCGGTTATCTGTCCGGCCGCGGCGGGAACGGGGGGGCCGGCGGCGCCGCGTCGTCACTGCACGGCACTGCGCGGGGCGGAGCCGGCGGAGCGGCCGCCGCGATCACCCAAGCCGGGGGCGGCAACGGCGGCACCGGCGGCGACGGCGGTTCCGCGACGACAGCCGGCGCCGGAAAGTCGGCGGTCGGCGGCGCGGGCGGCAAGGGTGGCGAGGACCCCTTCGGCACCTCCGGCAAGGGCGGCGACGGCGGATCGGCGACCGCCACGGGGACGGCATCGGCCAACGGCGGTGCTGGCGGTTCGGGTGGTGATACGAACGGCGGTCAGGCCGGCGCCGGCGGAACCGGCGGGAAGGCGACCGCCGCGAATGGCGCCGCGACCGGCGGCTCCGGTGGCAGTGGTGGCAATTCGCATGTATCCAACTCGCCGTCCTTCTTCGGAAGGGGCGGCAACGGCGGAAACGGCGGCGACGCTTCCTCTGCCGTCGCAGGCAAGGCAACCGGCGGCGCGGGTGGCGCCGGCGGCACGGGCGGGATCTTGGGCCGCCCCGGCACCGCGGGCAAGAACGGCGCCGCAACGGCCCCGAAGTAGGGCTCGGCGCGAAGCTAGGGCGAGGGCACCGCATCGGCCGGCGGCGCCGGATCCGCGGGTACCGCGTCGGCAGCCGGCACTGCTTCGACAGGCGGAACTGCGCCAGTGGGCGGCACTGGTCCGGCGGCCGGCGCGGATGCCTGCGGTCCGGCCGGCAGACCCTGCGATGACATGGCACCCGGATCCATCGGTCGCTGGGTCAGCAGCAGCAACGCGTCGGCCCCGCTGACCTCCTGGGTCTGGTAGGCCTGCCACAGTTCGCGCAGGTAGGACAAGCCGCGGCCCTGACGCTGTTCCGGAACACCGGTGGTGCCCGGGGGTAGATTCTGCGGGCTGCTCAGGTGCGGAACGCCGTCCTCGGTCGCCTCGGGGTCGGCCGTGGGTTCGGGATCCGACGGTGCTGCCGCGACGGTGCCCGACGGAGCCGCCGGCGCGGTGTCCGCAGGGGCCGCAGCGGCAGGAGATGGCGGCGCCGACTGCGCCGCCGGTGTGGACGCCGGACCCGGTGCCGGGCCCGGATCGTCGGTGTCAGCGTGCGCCGGCGCGGACAGCGCCAGCATGGCGGCTGCGACTGCCACCCAACCCGTAATGAAACGCGCCATACCTGTGCTTCTGCTTAGCCCGCCCCGGTGTTACACCGAATTCTCCGGATCGGACAGGAACATGTTCCAGTTCGCGTTTTGTGAACAGGGACACACTCACCCGATCGGCGGTGTACCAATACATTTGAGCCCCCTGGGCCCGCCCACAACGCGTTAGACCCCGTAAGGAGCGGTACCCGATGCCCAGTCCCAGCCTGCCCCCCGGCTTCGACTTCACCGATCCCGACCTCAACTGCGCTCGGCTACCCGTCGAGGAGTTCGCCGAGTTGCGGCGGACCGCGCCGATCTGGTGGAACGCGCAACCGCCGGGCAACTGTTTCGACGACGACGGCTTCTGGCTGGTGACCAAGCACAAGGACGTCAAGGAGATCTCCCGGCACAGCGAGGTGTTCTCCAGCCAGGCGAAGACGGCGCTCCCCCGGTATCCGGAGAGCTCCCAGATCGAACAGATCGAGGGCGGCAAGCTGGTGCTGCTGAACATGGACGCCCCGCATCACACCCACCTGCGCCAGATCATCTCCCGCGGTTTCACCCCCCGCGCTGTGGAACGGCTGCGCGCGGACCTCGACCGACGCGCACAGGACATCGCCCGGACCGCCGCCGCCGAGGGATCCGGCGACTTCGTCGAGCAGGTGGCCTGTGAGCTGCCGCTGCAGGCCATCGCCGGGCTGCTCGGGGTGCCGCTGGAGGACCGCAAGAAGCTGTTCGACTGGTCCAACCAGATGGTCAGCGACGACGACCCCGAGTTCGCGCACCACGACAACGGCACCGCGTCGGTGGAACTGACCATGTACGCGATGCAACTGGCCGCCCTGCGGGCCGAACAGCCCGGCGACGACATCGTCACCAAGTTGATCCAGGCCGACGTCGACGGGCACAAGCTCTCCGACGACGAGTTCGGGTTCTTCATGGTCCTGCTGGCCGTCGCCGGCAACGAGACCACCCGCAACTCGATCACCCACGGCATGATCGCCTTCGCCGAACACCCCGACCAGTGGGAGCTCTACAAGAAGAGCCGGCCGGCCACCGCTGTCGACGAGATCGTCCGCTGGGCCACCCCGGTCACGTCGTTCCAGCGCACCGCGCTGACCGACTACGAACTGTCCGGCGTGCTGATCAAGAAGGGCCAGCGCGTCGTAATGTCCTACCGCTCGGCCAATTTCGACGAAGAGGTGTTCGACCGCCCCTACGAGTTCAATATCCTGCGGGACCCCAATCCGCACGTCGGGTTCGGCGGGACGGGTGCGCACTACTGCGTGGGCGCGAACCTCGCGCGAATGACCATCGACCTGATGTTCAACGCGATCGCCGACCACATGCCGTACCTGACCTCGGTGGGACGGCCGGATCGGCTACGGTCCGGCTGGCTCAACGGCATCAAGCACTGGCAGGTCGACTACCAGGGAGCCGGGACGTAGCGGCCGCTCAGTTGCCGTCGCCGAACCGGCGGAGTCCGGGAATCTTGTCCAGAATGCGGTCGCGCAGCCGCGGCTGGCCTTCCTGCACTTCGGGCACCACCGGCTGCTGCGGGGCCAGCACAGGCTGCTGTGGGGCCGGCGGAACGGCCACCGGAACCGGCGCCGGCTGGACGATCTGGTGGACCTCGGTGATCGGCTCCTGAACCAGCGGCGCTCCGGCGGGTGCCGGATCGACCGGCGGCGCTTCGACCGGCGGCCCGGGCGCCTGCGCGGGAACCTCGTCGGTGCCGACCTGCTCGGGCACCACGGGGGCTTGCGGGGGGGCTTGCGGGGGGGCTTCGGGCGCCGGAGCGGGAAGCTCCACGCGCACCTGGGTGAGAGCGGCCGTCACGACGGGACGATCCGGCAGCGTATGCGGGGTGATCGCCAGCGCCGTCGACACCACCAGGGCCACCGCGCCCCCGGCGAGCAGCAGGGCCGGGCCGCGCATGGCCCGACGCGGGTCCGGCGCCGCGGAGCGCGCCCACGGATCCGTGTCTCCGTACCAGAGGTCCAGCACGCCAGCGGGGTTGTGGGCCGATGCCAACGCCGCACCGTGGGCCAGCGCCAACTCCGCCTCCGGCGGGTCGAAGACGGGGACGCCCAGCCCCTGCTCGAGCCACCCGGCCAGGCCGGCCCGGCCGAACAGTCCGACCGAACCCACGATGAACAGGCCTTCGGGATGCCAGGCTTCGCCGGCGAACACCGATGCGATCCAATCCAGCAGTTGACGATCGTCACCCACCGACGGATTGACCAGCGATTCGACCTCACCGTCGAGGGTGTCCACCAGGGCCAGGACCATCGCGTCCGGTTCGATGACGCACACCGCGGTGCGCTGGTAACCGATCACCCGGCCGATGCTGCGGGCCAGCGCCTCGGCGGCCTGGGGCAGCCGCACCGGAACCACATTGTGGAAGCCGCGCACCGCGAGCGAATCGAGAACCAGTGACGCCTCGAGATCGGCGTCCTCGCTCCAGGTCACACCGATCTTGTGCAGCTGGTGCCCGTCGGCCTCGGCGATGGACAGCACGGCCTCGGCAACCTGTTCGGACGCGTGGATCGGGGACTCGGCACCGGAGAAGACGTCGAACGCATCGTGCTCGAGCGTGATCCCGTCGGCGTCACACCCCTCGACGAGCACGGTCTGGACGTTGGTGGCCGTCACCGACAGGCCCAACACGGTTTGCACTCGACGACTCCTGGCTCGACTATCCCTTTCTCTACCGCATCATGGCGGTAAATGCGAACCGGGCGGAGGCTTCCTCAGCCCTTGTGCGGCATGGCCGACACCAACGGGGTGTCGACGCCGACGGGGCCGACGTCGATGGCACCGCCCGGGTTGCCCAGTGGGGCGTCGCGACCGGGCAGGATCTCGGTGAAGAAGGCGGCGTTGTCGGCCAGATGCTGCTTCTGGTCCTCGGGCAGATCGGTCTCGAAATAGATCGCGTCCATCTTGCAGATGAACGCGCACGCCGCGCAGTCCACGCATTCGTCCGGGTTGATGTAGAGCGACCGTTCACCCTCGTAGATGCAGTCGGCCGGGCAGTCCTGAACACACGATTTGTCCATCACGTCGACGCAGGCCGAACCAATCACATAGGTCATGGTCAAAACGGTAGGCAGGAAACCGGCCCGGTTCGCGCGGCGAAGGTCACCAGCCCCGGGGACCTGGGTCCATACTTCGGCGGCGTCGCGCCCACGAGCCGGCCGCGATCAGCAGCACGATCAACAACACCAGCCACGGCAATCCGCCGTGGCCGTGCACCCAACCGGCGAGGGCGCCCTGGATGCGTCCGGCCGCGGCGATCACGGTGTCCCGCGGGTTGGTGTTCGAGTTGAACAGCCGCAGCTCATAGCTGCCGTAGTAGGCCACGTACAGCCCCACCAGCACCACCAGCGCCCCGCCGATCCGGTTCACCACCGGCAGCATCGCGCGCAGCCGGGTCGCCAGTGCCGCGTAGGTGAAGGCCGTGGCCACGGCCAGCGTCCCGACGATCAGCGCGAAGCCGGCCGCATACGCCGCGTACACCCCGAGCACGCCGGTCCGTGACCCGGACCGGGTGGCCGCCGTGGTCACCGCCAGGAACGGGCCGACCGTGCAGGAGAGTGAGGCAACCGCATAGGCGACGCCGTACCCGAACATCGACCCCAGCCGCTCGGTCGGGGCGAGTTCGTGCGGCGGGGCGGTAGGGATGCGCAGCTCATGGCCCGTCAACAACCACAGGCCCAGGGCGATCAGCACGACCCCGACGACCACCGTGACGAACGGCAGGTACCGCTGGATCGCCGAGGCCAGCGGGATCGTCAATGCCCCGAACACCGCGAAGACGGTCAGGAAACCGACCGTCATCGCCACCGTCGCCGCAAGCGCCCGCGCGACTGCCACCGGCCGCCCCGGCGCGCTGTCGCCGATAACGAACGTCAGATAGGCGGGCAGCAGCGCGAAGCCACACGGGTTGAGCGCCGCGACGAGTCCCGCGGCGAACGCCAGGCCGATGAGTTCGCGTAACACCCGCCCGGTCCTATCGGCCCAGGGCGGCGACGCGGCCCGACAGTTCGGATTCGGACATCGCCGAGGTCGGGTTGTTCACGAAGCTCGAGGTGCCGTCGGCGGCGACGAACAGGTACGCGGGCTGCCAAGGAACGTTGAACCGGGCCCACAGCGAGCCGTCGGCGTCGTCGAGGTTGGTGAAGCCGAGGTGGTACTTGCCGACGAAGTCGCGCATGGCGCCGGCGTCCGCGCGGGCGGCGATGCCGACGAAGGTCACCTGCGGGTTGGCGGCGGCGACCTGGCTGACCGACGGTGCCTCCTGGTTGCAGAACGGGCACCACGGGGTCCAGAACCACAGCACCGCCGGCCGGCCGGCCAGGGTCGCGCCGTTGAACGGTGCGCCGTCGATGGTGGTGCCGGTGAAGTCGAGTCGGCCGTCGGCGTAGGCGGGTGGGGCGGCGAAGGGGGCCAGCAGGGTTATCGCGGTCAGGAGGGCCGCCAGGAGGCGCGTGGTGCCGGTCATGGTGATGTCCTTCTCGATTCGGTGGTCGGGTCGATTCTGTGGTCGGTCGCCGTCTACCAATCCGTGTTCCCCGTCCGGACACGGTTGGCACTCACATCTGGTTCGGACTCAGGTCCCAGTTGGATGTGTCGGGTCCTGAGATCGGCCGGGCCGGCATCGGCCAGGCCGAGAATTGCCAGTGATTCCTTAGAGATAAAGCTGTGATCGGAGTAACACGTGCGTCGAATGGGGCGAAAGATGCCATATGAAAAGCATCCGCAAGTTCTTCGCAATGGCCGCTCTCGCCGGTGCCGCCCTGATCGGGATCATGGCCCTGAGCACCGCCACCGCGAGCGCCGACAGCGTGAACTGGGATGCCGTCGCGCAATGCGAATCCGGCGGCAATTGGGCAATCAACAGTGGCAACGGTTTCTACGGCGGCCTGCAATTCAGCCCGGCCACCTGGGCCGCCAACGGCGGCCGCGGCAACCCGGCGCAGGCCTCGCGCGAGGAGCAGATCCGGGTGGCCGAGCGGGTCGTCGCCAAGCAGGGCCTGGGCGCCTGGCCGTCGTGCGGCAGCAAGGGCGGTTCACTGTTCTCGGGCCCGAGCAGCACCACCAGCCTGAGCACCGCCACCACCGGCACCACCCCGGCCTTCGGCGGCTTCAAGGACGACGGCCACGCCTGGTACCCCGGCAAGTACCTGCTGCAGGCCGTGCGCGGAATGCTCGATCAGATGTCCCCGGTGCGGTGACGTCGATACAGTCGCATCCGTGACCAGTAGTCCAACCGGCCCCCGATCGGACCCCCGATCCGTCAACGGACAGGCGCCCCCGGACGTCCCCCTGGCCGATGTCCGGCTGGACACCTGGAAGTTCTTCGCCCGCAACGACGATTTCCGCGACGGTGCATTCGCCACCCTGCGCCGCGAATCGCCCATCACGTTCTATGACGAGGTCCAATTCGAGGGTTTCGATCCGGGACCCGGCCACTGGGCGCTGACCCGCTATGACGACATCCATTTCGCCAGCCGGCATCCGGAGATCTTCAGCTCGAGTCCCAACATCACGATCGGCGACGGGAATCCCGAGCTGGCCGCGTATTTCGGGTCGATGATCGTGCTGGACGACCCGCGGCACCAGCGGCTGCGGTCGATCGTCAGCCGGGCGTTCACGCCGAAGGTGGTTGCGCGCATCGAGACCTCGGTGCGCGACCGGGCACACCGCCTGGTGACCGACATGATCGAAGCGCACCCCGACGGCTCGGCGGATCTGGTGTCCGCACTGGCCGGCCCGCTGCCGCTGCAGGTGATCTGCGACATGATGGGCATCCCGGCCGCCGACGAGGACCGGATCTTCCACTGGACCAACGTGATCCTCGGCTTCGGCGATCCCGACATCTCCAGCGATTACGACGAATTCGGCCGCACCGCAATGGATATCGGCACCTATGCCCATCAGCTCGCCGAGGACCGGCGCGCGCATCCCCGGGACGATCTGACCACCGCGCTGGTGCAGGCCGACGTGGACGGCGAAAGCCTGACATCGGCAGAGGTCGCGTCGTTCTTCATCCTGCTCGTCGTCGCGGGCAACGAGACCACCCGCAATGCCATCAGCCACGGGGCCATCGCGCTGAGCAAGTTTCCCGAGGAACGCCAACTGTGGTGGGACGACTTCGACGCGATCGCGCCGACGGCCGTCGAGGAGATCATCCGATGGGCCTCACCGGTGGTCTACATGCGCCGCACCCTGACCCGGGATTTCGAGTTGTCCGGGGCCAGGATGGCCGAGGGCGACAAGGCCACCCTGTGGTACTGCTCGGCCAACCGCGACGAGGACCGATTCACCGACCCGTGGCGCTTCGATGTCCGGCGAAACCCGAACCCGCACTTCGGCTTCGGCGGTGGCGGTGCCCACTTCTGCCTGGGTGCCAATCTCGCGCGCCGGGAGATCAAGGTGGCGTTCGAGGAACTGCGCAATCAGCTGCCCGGCATCACGGTCAGCGACAAACCGCGTCGGTTGATCTCGGCCTTCATCCACGGCATCAAGCAGCTGCCGGTCAGCTGGTGATCGGCTACAGCGATGCGCTGGTGGGTCCCACCGTGGTGCAGATCGGCTCCGGCGGGATTGCCCGGGCCCCGCAGCCGCGGCCGCGCGCCGTGTAGGCCACGCCCGGCTGATACGGCGACAAGTAGACCCGCGCGGTGTTGTAGCCCGGCACTTCGGCGCACCGGCCGGCGGTGCTGCTGCCCGCGGCCGACAGGCACACCTGCGTGAACGTCGGTTTCGCCATACCGGTGCAGGCCCCCGGTGTGAGGCTGGCCGTGACCATCGGCACGCCCGACACCTGGGTCACGGTCGGCTCCGACAGCGCGAAGTTGCAGATCCCCGGTTCGTCGGGGTCGGCCCCGGCCGGAGCACACATACCCAGGGCCAACGATCCGGCGAACACGGCCGGCAGAATCGCGCGCAGCAACATACCCAGCACCCTAGCGGCGTAGCGTTGGCGCGGTGAAGCAATGGTTGCACTGGCTGGCCATGCACGGGGTGGTCCGGCGGTTCGCGGCGATGGGGGTGCGCAACGGCGACGTCCAGGCCCGGATGATGGCCGATCCCGCGGTACGCGCGGACCCGGTGCCGTTCTACGACGAACTGCGCGAGCGGGTCACCGGCGCCAGCCCGCTGATCCGCTGCCGGGTCAGCTACGTCACCATCGATCACGGTCTGGCGCAGGATCTCCTGCGCTCGGACGACTTCCGGGTGATCAAGCTCGGCTCGAACCTGCCGGGCCCGCTGCGCCGACTGGAGGAGCGCACCCGGCCGACGGCCCTGCATCCGCTGCGGCCGCCGTCGTTGCTGGCGGTGGAACCGCCCGAACACACCCGCTACCGCAAGACGGTGTCCTCGGTGTTCACCGCGAGAGCCGTTGCGGCGCTGCGGGAACGGGTGCAGGACACCGCCGACGCGCTGCTCGACGAGATGGCCGGCGGCGGCGACGGTTCCCGCGTGGTCGACGTGGTGGACCGCTACTGCTCCCAGCTGCCGGTCGCGGTGATCAGCGAGGTGCTCGGGGTTCCCGAGAGCCAGCGCTCCCGGGTTCTCGAGTTCGGCGAGGCCGCCGCGCCCAGCCTGGACATCGGTCTGTCCTGGTCGCAGTACCGGACCGTGGATCGCGGGCTGGAGAGCTTCAACGAGTGGCTGACCACGCACCTGGCCGAGCTACGACGGAACCCGGGCGACGATCTGATGAGCCAGCTGATCCACACCGCCGAGGGATCCCCCGGGACGGACCCGCTGCTGGACGACCGGGAACTGCGGGCCACCGCCGGCCTGGTGCTGGCGGCCGGTTTCGAGACCACCGTCAATCTGCTCGGCAACGGCATCCGGATGCTGATGGACGCCCCGGATCAGCTGGCGCAGTTGCGCGAGAATCCGCAGCTGTGGCCGAACGCCGTCGAGGAGATCCTGCGGCTGGACTCCCCCGTTCAGCTGAGCGCCCGGGTCGCCCTGCGCGACGTCGACATCGCGGGCACGCCGGTGCAGCGCGACGAAATGGTGGCGATCTACCTGGCCGCCGCCAACCGCGACCCGGCCGTCTTCCCCGACCCACACCGGTTCGACGTCACTCGCGAAAACGCCGGTCGGCACCTGGCCTTCTCCGGCGGTCGGCACTTCTGCCTGGGGGCAGCGCTGGCGCGGGCCGAGGGCGAGGTCGGCCTGCGCGCGTTCTTCGACCGCTTCCCGCAGGCCCAGCCGGCCGGCACCGGTCAGCGCCGCGACACCCGCGTGCTGCGCGGCTGGTCGAGCCTCCCGGTCCGACTGGGCCCGGAGGTCAGCGCCGCCCGACCGGTGTGACGTCAGCCCCGGGCCGGCGGGAAGTACATCTCCTGTTTCACGGTGCACACCAGTGCGCCGTCGCGGTTGAACATCTGTCCCGCCGCCAGGGCCAGGTGATCCGCACTGCTCGGCGACGACTGGTCGTAGAGCAGCCAGTCGCTCAGATCGGCCGGGCCGTGGAACCACACCGAATGGTCGCGCTGCGCCGACGAGCCGAATGCCGGCCGGACCGCGAACGCGGGTTCGGTGAGTGTCACCGCCGACAGGTAGGCGACCAGGCAGGCGTGCAGCATCGGGTCGTCGGGCACCGCACCGTCGGGCCGCCACCAGATCAGCGACCGCGCCGGCGGAGCCGTGCCGGCCTCGACGATGCGCCGCTCGAACCACCGCAGGCTGGCCCACTTGCCTTCACTGACCTCCGCAGACTCGGCGAAATGCGGTGTCACATAGGGCAACTCGTCGGCAGCCGGCGCAACTGGCATGGCCGGCTGGTATTCGACGTCCGACGCGACGGTGGACGCGGCCCGGAACGACGACATGGCCTCCAGCAGGACCGTGCCGTCCTGTCGGGCGGTGGTGCGACGCGCGGAGAACGATCGACCCTCCTGTAGCTCGACCACCTCGAAATCGACCGGCCGGCTGGCGTCGCCGGGCCGCAGGAAGTAGGTGTGCACGCTGTGCGGCGAGCGGCCCGGCGCCGTGTGACTGGCCGCCATCAGGGCCTGCGCCCCGAGGTGGCCGCCCAGGATGTGATTGTCCGGTGCCGACAGCTGCGTGCCGGCGAAGAAGTTCGCGTTGACGCGCTCCAGCCGCAGGGAGGCCAGGACATCGGTCAGTGAGGAAGCCATCGAGCAGGGATCTTGCCGCAACGCCTTACCCTCGCCGTCACGAGGTGTGTCGTGGCGATCGACTCGATTGGTCCAGGTGCGCGCCGAACCAGTCCTGCAACCGGCGCCGGGTTCGACGATCAGGTCGTGAATCATGCCGGCGCGCTGCAGGGCCAGCTGCGCGGCGGGCCGAGTCGCATCCACTCGGGCGTCGAGCTCACCGTAGAAGCCGAGTACCGCAGCCTGTTTCGAGCCGGCGAAGTCCGGCTGGTCGGGTGCGGGACCGTAGAACGGCACCGCCGCGGCGATCCGCGGCTCGCCGGCGGCCAGTAGCTGCCAGGTCAGGCCGCCACCGAAGCAGAACCCGATGACGGCGAGCTTCGGGCCCGGCATACGGCGGCCCAATTCGTCCAGGCCCGAGCGCAGGTCGGCGATGAACCGTTCGGGCGGGGCCTTGCCCAGCGCCGCGGTGGCCTGCGCGGGCGAGTATGCACTCGGAACCTGGCGCCAGCGGATACTCGGAGGCATGGCCTGGACACCGGAGCGGGACGCATTGCGCGGGAAGATCGCCGTCGTGGCAGGCGCGACCCGCGGTGCCGGTCGCGGTATCGCGATGTCCCTCGGTGAGGCCGGCGCCACCGTGGTGTGCACCGGGCGCAGCAGTGTCACCGGCAACGCGCGCTCGGATTACGACCGGCCCGAGACCATCGAGGAAACCGCCCGGCTGGTCGACGGGTTGGGCGGGATCGGGGTGCCCGCCGTGGTGGACCACCTGGTGCACGACGAAGTGGCACGGCTGGCCCGCCGGTTGGACGCCGAATACGGCCACATCGACATCCTGGTGAACGACATCTGGGGTGCCGAGCTGCTCAAGGGCCCGCCGAGCCAGTGGAACACCCCCATCTGGGAGCACGACCTCGACGTCGGGCTGCGCATCCTGCGGCTGGCCGTCGACACCCATCTGGTCACGTCGCACTATCTGCTGCCGCTGCTGATCCGTCGGCCGGGCGGCCTCCTGGTCGAGATCACCGACGGGACCACCGCCTACAACGCCGAGAACTACCGGATCTCGGTGTTCTACGACCTGGCCAAGGTTGCGGTGCTCGGTCACGGCCGCCGACCTGGCCCGGGCCTACGGCTGCACCGACGTCGACGGGACCCAGCCGGACTGCTGGAAATAGCCTGCTCAGCGGGCAAGTGAACACAAATGTCAATCTGTTCACTGGATTCGTTGACTCTATGACCTGGAACAGGTTCTATTGACGGTTGTGAGCTTCGACACGATCATCCGCAACGGCCGCTGGTTCGACGGCACCGGCGCGCCGTCGGCCGTCCGCGACATCGGCATCGCCGGCGGCCGGGTGGCCGCGGTGGCCGTTCCCGGCCAACTCGAACCCGGCACCGGAACCCGTGTCATCGACGCCACCGACAAGTGGGTGCTGCCGGGCCTGGTGGACATCCACACCCACTACGACGTCGAGGTGCTGGTGGCACCCGCCCTGTCCGAATCGTTGCGCCACGGTGTCACCACCGTCCTGCTCGGGTCGTGCTCGCTGTCCACGGTCTACCTCGACGGCACCGACGCCGGCGACATCTTCGGCCGCGTCGAGGCCATTCCGCGCGAGCACGTGATCGCCGCGGTCGACGAGAACCAGACCTGGACCGGCCCGGCCGAATACATTGCGGCGCTGGAGGCGCGCCCGCTCGGCCCGAACCTGGCCGCCTTCGTGGGCCATTCCGATATGCGTTCGGCCACCATGGGATTGGACCGGGCCACCCGCAACGACCAGCGACCCACCCGGGCCGAACAGGCGGCCATGGAGCGCATGCTCTCCGATGCGCTGGATGCCGGATTCATCGGGATGTCCTCGCAGCAACTGCTCTTCGACAAACTCGACGGCGAGGTCTGCCGGTCCCGCACCCTGCCGTCGACCTACGCGAAACCGCGCGAACTGCGCCGGCTGAAGTCGCTGCTGCGCCGCAGCGGGCGCATCCTGCAGTCCGGCCCCAACATCGAGAATCCGCTGAACCTGCTGTCCCAGCTGGCCCAGTCGGTGGGACTGCTGCGCCGCAACCTGAAGACCAGCCTGCTCTCGGCGGCCGACGTGAAGTCCAACCCGCTGGCAATCCGGATCATGGGCCCGTCGGCCCGGCTGGTCGGGCGCCTCGGTGGGGATTTCCGGTGGCAACACCTGCCGGTGCCGTTCGAGGTGTACGCCGACGGCATCGACCTGGTGGTGTTCGAGGAGTTCGGGGCCGGTGCCGAGGCGCTGCACCTGCGCGACGAGGTCGAGCGCGACGAACTGCTGCGCGACGAGGCCTACCGGCGCCGGTTCCGTAAGGACTACGAGAGCAAGTTCGGCGTGCGGGTCTGGCATCGCGACTTCTTCGACGCCGAGATCGTCGCGTGCCCCGACCCCACGGTGGTCGGGAAGACCTTCGGTCAGGTCGGTGTCGAACGTGGCGGCCTGCACCCGGTGGACGCCTTCCTGGACCTTGTCGTCGAACACGGCCGCGCGGTGCGCTGGCGCACCACGATCTCCAATCACCGTCCCGAAGTGCTGCGGCAGCTGGCGGTCGAGCCCGGCATCCAGATGGGCTTCTCGGATGCCGGCGCACACCTGCGCAACATGGCGTTCTACAACAGCGGGCTGCGACTGCTGCGCCATGTGCGCGACGCCGAGCGGGCTGGCCGGCCGTTCATGACCGTCGAACACGCGGTGCACCGGATGACCGGGGAACTCGGCGACTGGTACAACATCGACGCCGGGCACCTGCGCGTCGGTGACCGGGCCGACCTGGTGATCGTCGACCCCGAAAAGCTGGACGAGCGCCTGGACGCCTACGCCGAAGACACCGTTGCGGAATACGGCGGGATGACCCGGATGGTCAACCGCAACGACGAGACCGTCAGCGCCGTGTTCGTCGGCGGCCGACCGGTCTTCCTGGACGGCGCGCCCACCGAGGTGCTCGGCCGCGAACGCACCGGGAGTTTCCTGCAGGCCGGTCGGGTGACCCCCGCCCCCACCACCAAGGGAGAGCTCGCTGATGTCAGTTGAGTTGCCCGTGGCACCCGAAGAAACCGCCGTTCGCGATGTGGTTCTCGGCATGTGGCAGGCGCTGTCCGACCGGGACTGGGACCGACTGGTGACCTACCTGGCCGACGACTGCATCTACCTGGACGTGCCGGTCGGCCCCGCCGCGGCCGCGCGGGGTCCGGCGGACATCGTCAAACGCCTCAAGATCGGGCTGGAACCGCTGGCGTCGTACGAGAACTTCCCCGGCCTGATGGTCGACAACGGCTGCGACGTGATGTACGAGCACCACGAGGAATGGCATTGGGCCACCGGCGAATCCGCGGTACTGAGGTTCGCCACGGTACACCGGGTGGAGAACGGCCGGATCACGCTGTGGAAGGACTACTGGGATATGGGGGCGTTGACCAACTTCGCTCCCCCGACCTGGCTGGAGGACTTCGCGAACGCCGACATGTCGTGGGTATTCGACGCCACCGGATTGGTATGAGAGGGACGAGCACATGTATGACCTGACCATCACCGGCGGCACCGTCGTCGACGGCACCGGCGCCGACCGCTACCGCGCCGACATCGGCATCAAGGACGGGCGCATCGCCGACATCCGCCGGGTCACCGGTGACGACCCCGGCCTGACCGGGGCCGCGACCGCCGCCACCGTCGACGCCACCGGCCGCATCGTCGCACCCGGCTTCGTCGACGTGCACACCCACTACGACGGCCAGGTCAGCTGGGACGACACGCTGGAGCCGTCGAGCCTGCACGGGGTCACCACGGTTGTCAGCGGCAACTGCGGCGTCGGTTTCGCGCCGGTGCGCCCGGGCAAGGAGGAGTGGCTCATCGAGCTGATGGAAGGCGTCGAGGACATCCCCGGCAGTGCCCTGGCCGAAGGCATCACCTGGCAGTGGGAGAGCTTCCCCGAATATCTCGACGCCATCGAGAAGCGGGAACTGGCCGTGGATTACGGCACCCAGATCGCCCACGGCGCGGTGCGCGGCTTCGTGATGGGCGAACGCGGTGCCCGCAACGAGGAGGCCACCGGGGACGACATCGCGGCAATGGCCCGCCTGGTGCAGGACGGCGTCGAGGCCGGTGCGCTGGGCTTCTCGACGTCGCGCACCGAGGGCCACCGGGCGCTGGACGGCCGGCCGGTGCCCGGGACCTACGCCGCCGAGGCCGAACTGTTCGGGCTCGGCCGGGCGATGGCCGCCGGCGGCCGCGCGGTGTTCGAGGTCGCCCCACAGGGCACCGCCGGCGAGAGCCCGGCCGATGCCTGCATGCGGGAAATGGACTGGATGACAAAGCTTTCCGACGACATCGACCGGCCGGTGTCGTTCACCATGATCCAGGCTTCGCATGCGCCGGATCTGTGGCGCCAGCAGCTCGAGCGGGCCGAGAAGGCCCAGGAGAACAGCATCGCGCTCTACGCGCAGGTCGCCGCGCGGCCCTTCGGGATGCTGCTGGGCTTCCCGGGCTATCACGCCTTCACGCATCGGCCCACCTTCCGCGCGGTGCTCGCGGAAGGCCGCGACGGGCTGGGCGCCCGGCTGGCCGATCCGGCCGTCAAGGCGGCGATCCTGTCCGAGACGGATCTGCCGACCATTCCCGGCGCGATGCTCGACGGCATGTTCACGCTCGCCCAGCACGCCACCGACCGGATCTACGCGATCGGCGACCCGCCGGACTACGAGCCGACCCCGGACATGACCGTGGCCGCCATCGCCGCCGCGCGGGGCGAGGATCCGCTGTCGGCGATGTACGACCTGATGCTGGAATCCGACGCCGGCGCCATGCTGATGCTGCCGTTCTTCAACTACGCCGACGGCGACTGCGGGGCGATCTACGAGATGCTGCAGAGTCCGGCCGGTGTGTCGGGGCTGTCCGACGGCGGGGCGCACTGCGGGCTGATCTGCGACGCCTCCTACCCCACATTCCTGCTGACGCACTGGGCGCGCGACCGCCACCGCGGGCCGAAGTTCTCGCTGGAATATGTGGTGCGCAAGCAGACCCTTGACACCGCAACGCTTTTCGGGCTGTCGGATCGTGGGGTGATCCAGGTGGGCAAGAAGGCCGACCTCAACGTCATCGACATGGACGCGCTGCGCCTCGGCGTCCCGGAGATGGTCCCCGACCTGCCAGCCGGCGGCCGCCGGCTGGTTCAGGGCGCCACGGGGTATGAGGCCACCATCGTCAACGGGGTGGTCACCCGGCGCAACGGCGTCGACACCGGCGCCCGGCCGGGCCGGCTGGTCCGCGGGGTCCGCTAGGCCGGACCGTCTCGGTCCAGTTCGTAGACCCGTTCGGCGGTGTGGTGCGCGATCAGGTCGACCACCCGGATCGCATCGCGTTCGCTCCAATCGTCGCCGTCGACGAATCCGGTGAGGACCCGCGTCATCCCGATGCGCCACAACCGGGCGCCCAGGTAGTGCAGTTCGGCCGGGCCGTAGGCGTCCGACGAATACAGGATCTTGCGGAACGGCGCGAGTTCGAGCAGCCGGGCGATGAACGCCGGTGACCGGGCGCCCAGGTGGTTGATGCTCAACCCGCCGTCGATGTACACGTTGTTGAACGCCTGGGCGAGATAGCCAGCCTCGCGTTCATACGGATAGGTGTGCAGCAGCACGATCGGGGTGTCGCCGGAACCGCGCAGCAGGTCGAGCAGAAAAATCGGGTTGGTGCGGTGCAGGTCGGCGTCGCGGTCGCCGAACCCGACGTGCAGCTGGACCGGTTTGCCCAGTCGCAGCGCCTCGTGCAGCCCGAAACGCAGCAGGATCCGGTCGGTCAGCCGGCGGCCTCCCCGGTCGCGCCAGGCGGCGGCGGCCGCGGACACCTCGGCCGCCGCCGGTTCGGACAGGTCACCGTCGAATCCGCCGCGGTAGGCCAGGATCGACTTGGTGGCGACGGCCCGCGCCGCGCGGGAATGCAGGATCTCGCGGAAGGCGCCGGCGTAGTCCCCGTCAGTGTCGGCTGCCTGTTCGGCGATCTCCTCGAGCCGTACCACCTCGGCAGCCCGTCCACCGGACAGCTCGGCGATCGCAGCGACGCCGGCGACGTGCGGACCCAGGCCGGTGTCCACCAGCCAGTCGCTGACCCCGGCAGCGGCCAGGAACAGCCGGGCCAGCTCGGGCTCGGCCAGCGCGCTGCGCCGCTCCCAATACTGTTGCGGTTCCGCATGTTCGGGCAATTCCAGCAGCGGTGCACAGTGGGCGCGCAGGGCGAATCCGATCTGCGAGTCGAATGCGGAGTCGAAGTCGGCCACGGGTTCGGTGTTCGCCTCGTTGAGGCCGTTCTCGAAGCGCGCACGGTCACCGCTGTCGAGCCAGCAGCCGTGCACATGGTGGTCGACGAGCCGGACGGCGTCGATGTGGTCGGCCAGAGCGGTCACAGGCTCCACGCCATTCTGAACCTGTCGGCCAGCGCCTCGGGGGTCAGGGATCCGTAGTTCTCCTGCTCGTAGCGGCGCACGCCGAGCGTCACATCGACCGGCTGGTCACCGAGCAGCCGCCGCATCGACGCCGAATTATCCAGGGCGACAAGGACATCAGTATGCCGGTCGGGCAGCAGCCGGGTGCCGACGGCGGCGCGCTGCTCCGCGGTCTGCAGCGCCGGGTCGATGGTGGTCTCCGGCGGCAGCGCGGCGGCACGCTCGATCCCGTCCAGCGCCAGTGCGAGGATCACCGCGCTGGCGTAGTAGGGGTTGGCCGACGGATCGATGATCTTCACCTCGACGTTGGCACCGTGCGGATTCGCCGGGCCGCCGACCAGGAACCGCACCGCCGCTTCGCGGTTCTCGGCACCCCAGCACGCGTACGCGCCGGCCCAGTGGCCGGGCTGCATGCGCAGACCGGACACGATGGATCCGGCCAGGAACGCCTGGGCTTCCGGCAGCCCGGCCAGGACGCCGGCGAGCGCCGCCTGCCCGTCGGCGGTCATCCCGTGCGGCCCGGATCCGCCCGAGAACAGCGGTACCCCGGACCGGCACAGCGAGAAGTGTTGGTGGGCACCGGATCCGACCCGACCGAAGAACGGGACCGGGGACATGCTGACGCCCAGGCCGTGGCGCCGCGCCACGCGGGAGATCAGGATGCGCATCAGCACCAGGTGGTCGGCGGCGGCCACCGGCGGCTGCGGGCGCAACGAGAGCTCGAACTGGTTCTGCCCGTATTCGGGGTGAAACTGTTCGATCCCGATGCCGGCTGCGTCGGCCGCGGCCAGCAGCTCGGTGACGAAGCCCTCGCGTTCCAGCAGACCGGTCAGCCCGTACTGGGTCCACGGGCGCGGCGGCAGCGGGGCGCCGTCGGGTGCGACGAGGACGAATTCGATCTCGTGCCCGATCGCCGCGGCCAGACCGGCGGCGCTGAGCCGGGCCGCCACCCGCGCCAGTGTTCCCCGGCTGCAGGCGGGAATCGCGTCGCCGTTCTGGCCGAAGAATTGGCCGGGCGCCCAGGCCAGGCCGTCGCCGATGCCGTGCAGTGCGGTCAGGTCGATCCGGATCCGCTCGTCCCCGACCACGCCGAGATCATCGGAGAAGACGATGCCGGTCTGGTCGATGGCGAACGCATGGAAGACCGGGCTGGCGCCCATCCCGGGGTTCGCGAACGCGCGGGCCCGTCCGATGGGCACCGCCTTGGCGTGCGTGAGGCCCGCCGGGTTGACCACGGTGCCGATGACGGCCACGACGCCGTCCGCCTCGAGTCCAGCGAGGGAGGCGCCGGGCATGGCGGTCGGTCAACCGCGGCTGGGAATGGTGATCTTGCAGGCCTGGCCGACGTCCAGGGTGCGCAGCATCCGGCCCATGCCGACCCACATGGCGCACGACAGCGCCAGGTCGGCCAGCAGCTCGTCGGAGAAGTGCGCGCTGCAGCGCGCCCAGAAGTCCTCGTCGTCGCGCAGTTTGGTGTGCTCGGTGCCGAACCGGTGCGCGAACTCGGCGGCGACGCGCTCCTGCTCGGTGAAGCCCGGCCAGCTGCGCCAGTCGTCGGCGTGCGCGTAGAGCTCCTCGTCCACCCCGGCCGCCGGGCCGTCGGCGTCGCGGGTGTTGATGCAGACGTCGCACTCGTTGTCGTGCGCGATGACGATGCGCGCCAACTCCCGCACCCGCATGGGCAGCCGGTTCTTGTTGTAGACCGCCTGCGAGTAGCCGGCCATCGCGGTGCCGATGTCCGGCGACTTCAGGATCCAGCCGGCGACGTCGTCGTCGGGGAAGTCACCGATTCGGCTCATGGCGCTGATCGTAACGGTGCGATCGCCCCTGCCAGCCCGTGATCATCGAACCCGGATCAGCCGGAGCCACCGCCCGGCGGACGGGACACGCACTGCGCCGAGTAGAGCTCCTCGCCCAGCTTGTCCATCAGCTGCAGCTGGGTCTCCAGGTAGTCGATGTGACCTTCCTCGTCCTTGAGGATGGCCTCGAAGATGTTGGCGCTGGTGGCGTCACCCTTCTCGCGGCACATGATGATGCCAGGACGCAGCCGCTCGACCACCTCATACTCGACGGCCAGGTCGGCCTCGAACTGCTCGCGAATGGTCTGGCCGACGCGCAGCGAGAACAACCGCTGGTAGTTGGGCAGGCCGTCGAGGAGCAGGATGCGGTCGGTGATCCACTCGGCGTGGTGCATCTCCTCGAACGACTCTTTGCGGGTGTGTTCCGCGAGCTCGGTGAATCCCCAGTTGTCCTGCATCTTCGAGTGCAGGAAATATTGGTTGATCGCGGTGAGCTCACTGGTGAGTTGCTCGTTGAGCAACTTCAGAACATCGGGATCGCCCTGCATGGCATCTCCTCTGGCAAACGGTGCGGGCACGGTGAACGACATTTCGGAAATCCGCGCGGACGTGGGCTTACAGATACCGTCGCGTAGGGACAATCTAACCCGATGGCGCCCGGAAATGGCGGGCTAGACACAACAATGCCGAGCCGTCTGGCAAACAAATCTTGGTAGGTAAGGCTCAGTATGGCATGGCGAGGTAGCCCTAACATTCACGCGAAAGTTAGGTTAGACTCCGCTTATCGCCGGTGGTGTGGCGGCGAGCTCGACGAAACGACGAACGCTCCAATGAGGAGGTGGCCCCGTGTACGTCTGCCTGTGCACCGGAGCCACCAGCCAGTGCGTCGCCGACGCCGTCGCCAGGGGCGCGTGTACGTCCAAACAGGTCGCCCAGGCGTGCGGGGCCGGCACCGACTGCGGTCGATGCCGTCATACCGTGCGCGCCATCATCGAGTCCGCCAAGCCGACCGCCATCGGGCAGGCCAGCTAGCCGCTCAGCGGTTGAAATCGGCCAGCGCCGCCGCGTTGTCGGCGCCGCCCATCAACTCCGCGAAGCACGCGTTCTCCCGTGCGCGGGCCGCGTCGATCTCCGGCCGGACCGGATCGGTCATCGTCCGCTTCACCGCCATCAGGCTGGACAGCGGCCGGGCGGCCAGCACCGCGGCGTGCCGGTAGGTCTCGGCCATCAACTCGTCCGGCGGGCAGACCTTCCACACCAGGCCCATCTCCCTGGCCTCCCGGGCGTCCACCCACTCCGACGACAACAGCAGCCACGCGGCGTTCTGCCGCCCGATCAGCTGCGGCAACAGGTACGACGACGCCGCCTCCGGGGCCACCCCGAGGCTGGTGAACGGGCACTTGAGCCGCGCGTCGTCGGCCATGAAGGCCAGATCCGCGAAGCCCAGGATCGTGGTGCCGATGCCCAGTCCGAGTCCGTTGACCGCGCAGATCAACGGCTTGGGGAACGCGGCGAGCGCATCGACCAGCGCGATGAAACCCGTGCCGTACTCGCCCGGGAAGTTGTCGGGATCGCCGATGTACGCCTGCATCTCGGCCAGGTCGGTGCCGGCCGAGAACGCCCGGCCGGTGCCGGTGACCACGACGACGGACACCTCGGGATCGTCGGCGGCGGCGCGCAGTGCCGCGGTGGTCGCGTGATAGAGGTCCTCGTTGAACGCGTTCAGCGCCTCGGGCCGGTTGAGGGTGAGCGTGCGCACCCGGTTCTCGTCGGCGATGTTCAGCGTCACGGGGGCAGCCTAATCAGTCACACCGGGTCCGCGAACGGCGAGCGCAGGAGGTAGCGGCTCGTCGGCACCGTGTCGATGTTGGTACTCGCCCCGAACGACGAGGTACTGGCCACCATTCTGGACACCCGGTCGGCCAGATCCGCGTCGTCCGCGGCGCCGAAGAACGCCGACAGATCCCCGACCGCCTCGATCGGGAACAGCTCCTCGACGATCGCCGCGAATGCCGGCGCGTCGGGTGTCAGCGCCCGCACCACCTCGTTCTGGGTGTATCCGAAGGTGGACTGGGTCTCGATGGCCACCGAGGTGTGCCCCAGATGCCAGCGGCTGCGCCAGGTTTCGGCATCCAGGTCGGCCGGCGGGCGCAGCAACGCCACATTGGCCAGCCCGGCGGTGCGGGCACCCGGCTGCTCGCGGTACGGCAGCGGCACCGACTCGGTCACCAGGTAGGCGGCCACCGAATCGGCCTCGGTCGCCAGGATGTCCAGCACCGCGCCCAGCTGGTCGCCGTAGCACTGCTGGGTCCACACGCTCACCACCGCGGTGACGGGCGGGTCGAGAACCGTCAGTGTCATCAGCGACGCGCGAACCTCGGCGTCCTTGACGTTGACCGCCAGTCCGGGCACGCCCAGGTCGAGCAGTCGTTGTGCGACGGGACCCCGCAGCCGGGCGCACCATGCGTCCTCGGCAGCGGCGCCGGGATCTCTGCGGATCAGGATGATCACTTTCTCCACAGTCCGTGAACGTACCGGCAATAATGACGCCCATGTGGGAGGGCCTTGCCCTGCGGTCGCCAACAGTCTCGTGGCCGTATGTCGGTGAGGTGCTCCGCAGCCTTGTCGGTGTTCTGCTGGCGGCGCTGGCGGCCTGGCACTGGGCGCCGATCGGGGTTGCGGGCATGGCGGTGGCCGCCGTGGGTGGCGCCGCGGTCGCTGGCGCGGTCGCACTGCACGACAGTCCGCACGCCCGCGTGCCGTTGGTGATCGGTGTGGCACTGGGAATCGGCATGACCGTTCTCGTCGGCGCGCTGACGTCGGCCTCCGATGTGGCCTTCCTGACCGTGGTGATCGCCTCCTGCCTGTCGGCCGGGATGTGCTGGGCCATCAGCCGCAACGCCGGACTGGTCGCGACCGCGTCCTGCGTGGTGCTGGTGACCTGCCCGCCCGCCGCCGACGCGCAGTCCGCACTGCGCGGCGCGGCGCGGGCGACCGCTGCCGGACTGCTCCAGGTCGTGCTGGTGGCGGCCTGGCCCCGGCAGCGCTGGAAGGATCAGCGCCGCGCCCTGCAGAACGCCTACGGATGGGTGGCCAGCGGCGCCCGCCGGCTGGCCGACGAACCGGACGCCGAACTGGACGCCACTCCCCTGTTCGACCTGCGGACCGCCTACGTCCTGACCGAGAGCCAGGCCCGGCGCCGGCCGCCGGCGCACCGCGGCCTGCATGCGCTGCCCGAACGAATCACCATGACGCTCAACGTGTTACGGACCGAGCCGGCCAGCCCGGCCCTCCGGGACACGCTGCTGGCCGGCGCCGACGCATTGGACGCGCTGTCCGGAGCCGACCGGGCGGGCCGGGCGGGCGCCCAGCAAGCACTGCGCCGACTCGGCGAATCGGCGGGCGCGGTCGCCGGACCGGCGGGCTCCTGCACCGCCGCCGACCGGTTCCGCGGCCAGGTCGACGAGGCCTGCGCACTGCATTTCGCCGGCGTACCCGGCCTGGTCGGCGCCGAGCGCGCGGCCCGGGCCGCGATCATCGCCCAGCTGTCCGGCGACTCCCCGATCCTGCGGCATGCGCTGCGACTGGCGGCCGCCACCGGTTTGGGTGTGGCGCTGGCCCGCGGCATCGGGCTCGGCCACGGCGAATGGATCGCACTGACGGTGCTGCTGACCCTGCGGCCCGAGACCGCGCACACGTACACCCGGTGCATCAGCCGGGTGGTGGGCGTCCTGGCCGGTGTGCTGGTGGCGACCATCCTGACCGGCCTGCTGCAACCCACCGGTGCACTGGCCGCGGTGCCGGCCGTGATCGCGCTGGGATTGTCGTACGGGCTGGCCGGCCTGGGCGCGGTGCCGATGACCGGTGCGCTGGCCATGGGCATCGTGTTCCTGCTCGACATCCAGGGCTCCGTCGACAGCGCCGACCTGAGCCAGCGGCTGATCTCGGTGGTCCTCGGCGGCGGCCTGGCGGTGGCCAGTCACGTGGCCCTGCCGGACCGGTCGATGGTGCGGCTGCGGCAGCGGGCCGGCGAGTTGCTCAAGGCCGAGATCGACTACGCGGCAACGGTGATCCGTGGTTTCGTCCATCCGATTCCGCACCCGGCCAGCACCCTGAACACCGCCTGGCAGCGAGCCGTCCGGACCCGGTCGGCGTTCGAGGCGGCCAGCGGCAGCCTGAGGGCCGAGGCGCCGGAGGTCCGGCGCTGGCTGAGCTCCTACCGGGCCGCCCTCAACGCCGTCACCGGCGCGTGTGTCGCCCTCGAGGACAAGGTGGCCGGGGCGCATCCGGAACGGCTCGACCCGCGCTTCGTCGTCGCCGTCGACGACTACGTCGACGCGCTGCGCGGTGAACCCCCGAGCGCCGGCCAGCCCTGGACCGTCGACGCGCGGCACCTGTCGGAGACCGATCAGCAGTTGCGCGACGCAGCGCGACTGCTGGACCGCCAGGACACCGCGCAACGCGTGCTGTTGACCGAGACCGAGACCATCAGCCGTTACCTGCTGGGGCTGGACGTCAGTCGACGCTGATCGTGCGGTGCTCGATCAGGTCGTGAATTCCCCTGGTGCCCAACCGTTGCCGGAATTCCTTGACGGTGTACCCGATCAGGGTGCCGTCGGTCAGCGCCCGCACGGTCGCCGATCGGGGCAGGCCGAACAGCGGTCCGATCTCGCCGAAGTACTCCCCGGGGCTGGCCGTCGACAGTGTCTCGGAGCCGCCGTCGGGCAGTTCACGGATGATCTCGAACTCGCCGGCGGACACCACGTAGATCAGATCGCCCATGGTGTTCTGCGCGAACACCGTCGCGCCGGCGCTGACCTCGACGGTCTCCGGCGCGCGGTCGGTGCTGGCCAGCGCGGGGACCAGCTCCACCACCCGGTCGGCCAGCGGCAGCATCCTGCTGTCGTGGGTGGCCACCACCACCACGCGGTCGTCGTCGGCGAGCGCCCGGATCAGCCGCAGCACCTCCTCCACCTGGATGAAGTCCAGATGTGCGGTCGGTTCGTCGGCCAGGATCAGTGGCGGGTCCAGCGCGATCGCGCGCGCGACGGCGACCCGCTGCTGCTGCCCGCCGGACAGATCGCCGGGCCGGTGGTGCATCCGCTCGGACAGGCCCACCCGGTCGAGCAGCTCCACGGCGCGTTTGTGCGCGGCGCGGTGACTCATCCCGGCCGCCCGCATGGGCACCATGACGTTCTCCGCCGCCGTCAGGCTGGGCACCAGGTTGAAGGCCTGGAACACGATGCCGACGGTGTTGCGCCGGTACACCGTCAGGCTGTGCGCGTCCAGCGCGGTGACGTCGATGTTGCCGGCCCGGATCAGACCCGACGTCGGTTTCAGGATCCCGCCGATGCAGGACAGCAAGGTTGTCTTGCCACATCCGCTGGGGCCCAACAGGATTGCCAACGAACCGGCCGACACGTCGAGATCCAGGCCGTCGATCGGCCGCACCGCCTCGGCACCACTGCTGTATTCGACCACGAGGTCACGGATGCTCAGATCGCCCATCGGTCAGGGTCCCCCGAACGCCAGCGCCGGATCCACCGACACCGCCCGACGGAGCCCGGCGCCGCTGGCGATCAGCCCGATCGCGATGGCCACCACCGGCAGCAGCAGGAAGGCCCCCTGCGGGATGTCGACCCGCATCGGGAACAACGGTGCCAGCACCAGTGACAGCACCACACCCAGTGCCGCCGACAGCATGGCGATGATCACGGCCTGCAACGCCAGCCCGCCCAGGATCGCCTGCGTCGACACGCCGACCGCCTTGAAGACCGCGAAGTCGCGGGTGCGTTCCAGGGCGGACATGTAGATGATCGACCCCACGATCAGCGCGGCCACCACCCACAACAGCATCGCCATGATGCTGATGGCGTCGACGGCCACCTTCAGCGGTCGCATGAAGTCGTCGACGGCGCCGTGCCGGTCGACCGCGCGGTAGCCATCCAGGAGGCGTTCGGGGGCACCGCGGATGCCGATCGACGAGATCACGGGTTGCCCGCCGAAGAGCAGTCGCTGCGCGCCGGCCACGGTGAGGAACAGGTTGGGCTGTTTGGCCAGCACCGTCGAATCCTCGACTATGCCGACCACTTTCAGATCGTGCGAGGCGATGTCGAGGTGATCGCCGATGTTGCGGCCCAGGGTGGAGGAAACGGCAATCTCGTCGGAGTTGGTCGGCGGCCGACCCTGTGTCATGGCTGGCATGCCCGGGCCGTCGGTGGGCGCGCCGAACATGTTCATCGTTCGGGGAGTGCCGTTGTCCAGGGCGGTGATTCCCGCGTAGACCAGTCCCGCGGCGGACTGCACACCCGGAAGTCGTTGCGCCCGAGCCACATCGGCCTGACCGAACGGCGACGAGCCCAGGAACGGCCCCACCGCCCCGTTCTGGATCAGGAAGTAGTCGATGCCGAATGCGTCGACCGTGTTGCGCGCCTCGACCCGAAAGCCGTTGGCCAGCCCGGTGAGCACCAGCGTCATCGCGAAGACGAACGCCGTGCCGATGACGGCGATGATGAAACGGCGGCGGCGCCACTGCAGATCACGCAACGCCGCGGTCAACACCCCTGGAATCTAGCCCGGCGGGCGGTGCGGCAGTGGGTTTTCGGCGCGCACACACGTACTTCGGCGGTAACGTGCGACGGAATCAAGGAGGGTGGGCCATGAGCACCGAGACAACCGACCCGCCCGCCTCGGCGCTGTCGTGGTGGACCCGTGGCGACACCAACGCCTTCTTCGGGCTGGGCTTCAACATCCTGGTGAACGTGCTGACGCTGACCGGGCTGATGATCGGCGTCGTCCAGGTGCGGGCCGACGATGTGCTGGGTACGGTGCTGCCGGCGCTGGGCGTGGCGCTGATCCTCGGCAACCTCTATTACACGTTCCTGGCCCGCCGACTGGCGGTGCGGGAGAACCGGTCCGATGTCACCGCCCTGCCGTACGGCCCGAGCGTGCCCCACATGTTCATCGTGGTGTTCGTGGTGATGCTGCCGGTCTACCTGAAGACCAAGGACCCGCTGCAGGCCTGGTCGGCGGGTCTGGCCTGGGCGTTCATGATCGGCGTCATCGTGATCATCGGCGCCTTCGTCGGCCCGTACATCCGGATGCTGACACCGCGGGCCGCGATGCTGGGCACCCTGGCCGGCATCTCGATCACGTTCATCTCGATGCGCCCGGCCGCGCAGATGTGGGAGGCGGCCTGGATCGGCCTGCCGGTGATGGCGATCATCCTGATCGGCTTCTTCACCGACGTGAAACTGCCGTTCGGGTTCCCGGTCGGGCTGGCCGCGCTGTTGGTGGGCACGGCGATCGGCTGGATCGGCGGCTACATGTCGGCCCCGGATGTCGGCAGAGCGATCTCGGACATCGCGATCGGGATCCCCGATCTGCGCGTGGACCTGCTCTGGTCGGGGCTGTCGAACCTGGCCCCGCTGCTGGGCACCGCGATACCGCTGGGTGTCTACAACTTCACCGAGGCGATGAGCAACGTGGAGAGCGCAGCCGCCGCCGGCGACAGCTACAACCTGCGCAGCGTGCTGCTGGCCGACGGCGCCGGCGCCGTCATCGGTTCGGCGTTCGGCTCGCCGTTCCCGCCGGCGGTCTACATCGGGCACCCCGGCTGGAAGGACGCCGGCGGCCGCGCGAGCTATTCACTGGCCAGCGGCGCGGTGATCGGATTGTTCTGTTTCCTCGGGCTTTTCGGCGTCCTCGAGGCGCTGCTGCCGGTACCGGCGATCGTGCCGATCCTGCTCTACATCGGGCTGCTGATCGGCGCCCAGGCGTTCCAGGCCGTACCGCGGCTGCACGCCATCGCGGTGGTGGCCGCGCTGCTGCCGAACCTGGCCCAGTGGGCCAGCGGCCTGATCGACAACGCGCTGAGCGCGGCGGCGACGTCGGCGGACAAGGTCGGCACCGACGCGCTCAACAGTGCCGGCGTGGTGTACGAGGGGCTGCGGACCCTGGGTGAGGGAGCGGTCCTGGTGGGCCTGATCCTGGGCACCATGGTCACCTTCATCCTCGACAAGAAGTTCCTGCCCGCGGCGGTGGCCTCGCTGGTCGGAGCGGTGCTGTCGTTCATCGGGCTGATCCACGCTCCCGAGGTGGCCTGGGCGGCCAATCCCCAAGTGGCACTTGGCTATCTGCTCTTCGGGCTGGTGTGCCTGGCGTACTGGTTCCTGCCGGGGGCCCGCGAGCCTGTCGGGCACGACGAGGTCGACGTCGTCGCGGGACACTGAACCCCCTCAGCTCTCCGGGGTGATCAATCCGCGCGGGCCCGTGGGCAACCGCCAGTGGAATACCAGGCCCGCCAGCCGGAATCCCGTCGCCACCACCGAGCCGACCACCAGGCCGACCCATTGCGGCCCGAAGTAGTCGATCACGACATAGGTGACCGAACCCAACATCGCCGGGATCGCGTACAGATCGTCGGGACCCATCACCATCGGGACGTCGCGCGCCAGCACGTCGCGGATGATGCCGCCGGCGATGGCCGACAGCATTCCCAGTAGCGCCGCCGCGAACCAGCTGGCCCCGTTGTCGACGGCGATGGCCGCACCCGAGGTCGCGAAGAAACCCATGCCGACCGCGTCCAGGATCAGGACCAGCCGGTTCATCCTGATGACGGCGCGCGCGAATACGGTGGCGACCGCGGCCGCCGCCAGCGCGACGGTGATGTTGGGCCAGTGCTGTATCGAGTTCGGCGGGCTGATGTCGAGCAGCAGATCCCGCAGGATCCCGCCGCCCACCCCGGTGAGCACCGCCATCACGGCGATACCGAACAGGTCGAAACCCTTTCGGACGCCGACCACCGCCCCCGAGGCGGCGAACACGGCGATCCCGGCGAAGTTCAGGATGTTCTGCAACACCCCCGAAGACTCCCAGAACCGCCGTCTACCCTGTGCCAGATGAGCCGAGGACACGCAGTGTGGCGGTTCATCCGTAGCGCCCCGCTGACGTTCGGCTGGCTGGCGGTGCTGCTCGTCACCTCGCTGTATCAGCACGCCCTGACCAGGCGCGAGCTGCATGCCGTCCTCGAACACCAGTCGACCAACCTGCACCACCTCGCGACGGACCCGATCCGCGTGCTGTTGGCCAGCCTGCTGTGGATCGACGGCGTGTGGTGGTGGCCGTACCTGCTGATGTACTGCCTGATCCTGGTGCCGGCCGAACGCTGGTTGGGGTCGTTGCGCTGGCTGGTCGTCGGCCTGCTGGCTCACGTGGTGGCGACGTACGTCGGGGAGGGCACGCTCTACTGGGCGATCCAGGAGGCCGAGGCCTCGCCCCGGCTGATCCGCGCCCACGACGTCGGGGTGAGTTACTTCCTGGCCGGGATGATGGGCGTGCTCAGCTACCGGTTCGCGCCACCATTGCGCTGGATCTACCTCGTCGGCCTGGTCGCACTGGTCGGGATCGCGCTGGCGGCCGACCCCGATTTCACCGCGATCGGCCACTTCACCGCGGTTCTGGTCGGGCTGGCCTGCTACCCGCTGACGCTCGGACGTCACCCCGTGCTCTGGGACCCGGTGCGTAAACTGCGTTCCTGTGTCCTTGACCGACAACGACATCGCCCACCTGGAGCGCTGTGTGGAATTGGCCCGGGAGGCGCTGGAGAACGGTGACGAGCCGTTCGGCTCCATCCTGGTGGACGCCGACGGTGCCACGTTGTTCGAGGACCGCAACCGGGTGAAGGACGGCGACGCCACCCGGCATCCCGAATTCG
>RRZU010981382.1_pt1 | contig 37541 bp, 32 predicted proteins | sample 2165561 | NCBI WGS metagenome assembly RRZU01 (sample SAMN10456909, study PRJNA506462) | wastewater metagenome | isolation source: wastewater sludge | place: USA: Moscow, Idaho | reverse complement strand
ACGGTTTTTTTTTTTTTTTAGCCGCTTGTTGGTGCTGGTTTTCACCATACCGCAAATCTTGGGCTTTATCCATTTGTACATTAAATGTACGCGGCAATTGTTCTGCATTGTCAAAGCTGTGTAAACGCCCACCCAAGAAATTGGCAATCATACCATCATAATGCGCGGTGTGTTCAAAGGCCTTGACCGCCAAGTCAAAACGGGTTTGCTCGCGGATACTACCATGCGCAGTCAACTCGCCCAAAATGCTGGTATAATCATTGGGGCTAGTCACAATGCTAACGTGGTCATGATTTTTAGCGGCAGCACGCACCATGGTAGGGCCGCCAATGTCGATATTTTCAATGGCATCCTCACGGCTTACGTTGGGGTTTGCCACCGTCTGGGCAAACGGGTAAAGATTGACCACCACCATATCAATACGGTCAATGCCATGCTGCTGCATGACCGCATCATCCATACCGCGGCGACCCAAAATACCGCCATGAATTTTTGGGTGCAAGGTTTTGACACGCCCATCCATCATCTCAGCAAAACCTGTGTATTCAGCGACTTCGGTCACTGCTAGTTCATGCTGTTTTAGTAATTTATAAGTACCGCCTGTTGATAATAGACGAAAACCGTGGGTAATCAACCCTTTGGCAAAATCAACAATACCTGATTTATCTGAAACAGAGAGTAGCGCGTAAGGATGACTCATAATAAACTCGACTTGGTTGACAAAAATTTGATAATAGCGGTGACAAAAACAAAAAAGCCAGTTATTACCAACTGACCCATTTGTGTTGATGCCCAAACCGTAAAGCAACGAAATGAGGCGCTATCTTATCATAAAAAACACCCAATTTTTACCGATTATAATAATTGGTGTGCCTTTAATTTTTTGCGCAGTGTGCCCCGATTAAGCCCTAAAATCTCTGCTGTACGCGTTTGGTTGCCACGGGTATATTCCAAAACCACACTGATTAGGGGTTTTTCAAACTGGTGCAGCATTAGGTCATAAAGGTGGGTGGGTTGTTCATGTCTAAGATTGGCAAAATATTCTCGAACTACCAACTCAATATGAGACGCTAGACACAGCCCATGGCGCTGTTGGCAATCGCTATTTGCCGCGCTATCTATAGTCGCACCGTTGGTTTGGGTGGTTAAAGTTTTAAGGTGGCTCAATTGTGGCTCAAAGGATTGGGTCAAAGAAGGATTTATGGTTGACGTAGGCATAACAAATTCTCAAAATTAATTGCAATCATAAAATGCGTCAGTGCTTGTTGGCTAGATGCTTAGTATGCTTATCAGTATACCTAAATTAATCCAATTGAGGTACTAAAAATATGTAAAAATAAATCACTAAATAATTGATTTTAATACTAAATTTATTTTTAGTTCCTCTGTGTTGGTCAATAAAACGGCTCAATATTTGCTTGCTGGCTTTGTGAATTTGGAAAATCAATGCGTAATTTAATGGGTTTAATTTGGTGCGGCATGAGGTAATGATTACCTGTTTCGACATAATCATTGGGTGTCAAAATGGTTTGGGCATGGACGGTATGATCAGAGCGTAACGATATTTTAAGAGAAGGATACACCAAATGGTTGTCGGTGGTATTGGTTAGAGTAAAAGTGAGGTCTGATTGTTGGTTGGCTTTTGGGCTGCCTGCCAGCTTTAAAATCTGAACATCAATCAGTTTTGGATCCGCCATTGGTAGATGATAAGGCAGCGACAAGCGTTGCACCAGTTGGTTTAGCTGGCGGGCGGTTGATGGTGAGCTTACCAAACTATTGATATTAAAAATGGCATATTGTATACCTAATGTAAGCAATAATAACACACTACCAAAAAACCAAATCAATGACATACCAACAGAGTGGGTGGCACCTTTGTGTTGTGAGGAAGCCTGTTGGTCAAAGCGCTGTGCCATTTTTTTACGATAAACCGTTTGGTCGGCTTGGTGCTCATAGTCCACTTCAACCTCTAGCTGGTCTAATACATTAGAGAAGTCATTTTGTGAGGTTGGATTTTTGCTAGCCGCTGCTGTGGGTGTGGTGGCATCTGTTTGTTCTGAGACATCGGCATCTTGTAATAATTGTTCTAGCCACGCCGTGTCCTCGTTAGGATCTTCTTTGCTAGCCGCATGATGACTAAATACAGGTGTGCTGGCAGTTGTCGTTACCGAATCAAAGTCATCCATGATGCTAAAATCATTTTTACCCGCCTTTCGACTTGATGTTAATTTGTTTTTGGTGTTGGATATCGCATCGTTGGTAGGACAATCAGCAATGAGGGTAGTGGTGGTGTTATCCTCGGCATCGGCTTGTTCTTCAAGGGCTGAGAACACAGTTTTACAATGGGCGCAACGAACAAATCCTAGTTTTTCGCTGAGCTGTTCATCCGTGATGGTAAAATCATGGTGACAGTTTGGACATTGGGTTTGGTGTAGGCTCATAAAAAATCATATCCCTATTAGCATGATTGTCAAACTTACAAAACAGAGTCGCGGCGGTTGTTGCTATATTCATACCCGCAGCATAAGCTATTTTGATGATGATCGCGAGTAGTGCAAGGCGGTGGGCGGACGTTTAAAATTTGCCTTTCTTATTATCGCCCTGCTGATTTATGTAGTGGTTTAAAAGATTTTGATTTTAAAGACGCCCGCTTCAAAAAATCTCTCAATAACGATACCGTAACCCATGCGTGATGAGCAATTTTTGCCCAGCTTTTGCTGTTACTGTGGTTGGGGCTGTTAAACAAGGTGGTGCGGTCATTTTATCGCAATCTAAATAATAAGACAAACATTTGTTATTAAATAATAAATTGCTCGTTAGGCAGGTCACAAAGCCAACTGATCTTTTTGGCAATGTGACCCCTAACGCCATCTATTGGATTTAAGGTGCGCGGCGAAAACCTGACAAACGGTGCCAATGTTTGTCTTCTTGCGCGGTAAATGTAAATTCGCCGTCCATCTCAAAATACGGCTGATAGGCGGTTTTGACATCCATCACTTGGTTTTCAATCAACCCTGCCAGTACAATGCGACCTTGCGGTTTGAGTAAGGTGGCAAAATACGGCGCTAGGCTCACTAACGGTTTTGCCAAAATATTGGCGGTCACAAAATCCACGGGCAAGATGTCATTGTCTTGGCAAAACTGGTTAAATTCATCGGGCAAAAAAGCTGCCAGTTGTGGCAGAACTTGGTTGCGTTCGGCATTTTGTTTGGTGGCTAAAACAGCTTGTGGGTCAATGTCGACAGCGTATACTTGTTTTGCACCCAATAATAGCGCAGCAATCCCTAAAATACCCGAACCGCAACCATAATCAATCACCACTTGGTCTTTGAGTGGTTGCTCGGTGAGCCAGTCCAAACAGAGTCGGGTAGTGGCATGGTAGCCTGTACCAAACGCCAAGCCTGGATCCATCATAATGTTAATGGCATCAGGGTTTGGGGCGCTTAGCCATTTTGGCACAATCCAAAGTCCATTGGCGCATTCAATAGGGTGGTAATTTTTCATCCACTCGCGTTCCCAGTCTTTGTCATCCACTTGACTGAGCCAAACACGGCTAGCGCTGACTTGATGAGCAATATCTTGACTTAACTCTTCTAGATTGAGGGCGCTATCAAATAGCGCTGTCATAATCACGTCATCCCATAATGGCGATTCACCAGGTAGCGGCTCAAATAGGGGCTGGTCACCTGCATCATCAAGACTGATGCTGAGGGCATCAGCTTCAAGCATCAGCGCTTCTGCCAGTTCGGCTTGCGATTTTTCACACTGAATGTGTAATTGTTGCCAAGGCATAATAAGATCCTTAAGAATTAAAAAACCAAAAACAATGATTAATTCCCCCATAAAGATAGGGTGATAGACTAATCATCGCATCATACGAAGTGATTATAGCAAAAAGCCGCGGCATCGGCATACTTACTGTTTGCCGTGCAGCGCTTCGACACAGGGTTAAAACATATCTTTGACGGACTTCTCTAGCCAAGATTGTGACCGCGGTTTTGGGTTTAACGGTTGGTTGCCGTCTACTCCCTCTATCAGCGTGTTATGGCTGGCGGGGTCTTGGGGGGTTGCGGGTGTGCTGGGTTCGGTGGATTGGTTTTTTTGAAGGTTGTCATAGCGCTGCTGCTGGCTTTGGTGAAACTCGCTCAAGGCTTGTTGCTGTTCGGCAGCAAAACGCGCTTCTTGCTCACGCTGATAGATGGCGACAGCACACTCGCTACTTTCTTCAGGCAAATAGTTGGTATCCACAGGAATGTATATGGCATTGGGGCAATCTTGATGAGATAGCTGCGATTTGCCATTTTCCATCCATAACCATTCAATGTTGCTGGGTGCTACAAGGTTAACAGGGGTGAGGCTCAATCGCTGCATAAAGTTAATCCACATGGGTAGTGCGCCATTGCCACCACTTAACCCTGTGGGTTTGTTGTCATCAAGCCCAACCCATACCACGCTCACATAGTTGCCGCTGTAGCCTGCAAACCACGCATCACGATAGTCATTGGTGGTGCCTGTTTTGCCCGCTAGGTTTAGTTGGTTGCCTAAATTGAGTGCCGCCTTGGCAGTGCCTTGTTTGATGACTTGCTGCATGGCAAAGTTGGTGAGATACGCGGCGGTGGGGTTCACGGCTTGTTGGGTTTGTTGCTGGCTGCCCTGTACGGTTCTGCCTTGGCTGTCAATAATGCTACGAATGGTGTGAATGTCATGCTTGGTACCGCCTGTGGCTAAGACTTGATAAACCCCAAGCATGTTCATGGGTGACAAATTGACCGCGCCTAGTAGGCTTGCAGGGTAGCTAGGTAAGGGTTGGGGAGCGCCCATGCGATACAGTTGGTTCAAAAAACTGGGGATACCCACTTCGGTGCCCACCCTGACCGCTGCTTGGTTGTATGAGTTGGCAAGCGCAGTGATCAGCGGTACAGTACCGTGGCTAGCTCCACCATAGTTGCTAGGCGTCCACGTGGTGTTATTGCTCATTTTGAGGATAACGGGGCTATCATCCACGCTGCTAGACAGGTTGTATTTGCCCTGCTCAAAGGCTGTGAGATAAATAATGGGTTTTAACAATGAGCCCACTTGGCGTTTGGCATCCACGGCGCGGTTAAAGCCTGTAAACTCCGTGCTGCTGCCCACAACTGCCAATAATTCACCGTTGATTGGGTTGGCGGTGACCAACGCCGCTTGCAAATTGCCCAGTTGTTTGGGCTGGTTTTTTTTGAGCTGCCCCAAACTTTGAGCCACTGCCTCGCTGGCAGATTTTTGGACATTGGGGTCAAAACTGGTAAAGATGCGTAGCCCTTCATTTTTTAAGTCATCGGCATGATAAGTTCGCGTCAGTTCGCGTTTGACAATATCAAGATAATCAGGAAATCTGGTTTTGCCAATCACAGGATTATGAACGATATCAAGCGGGCGTTGGCTGGCTTCTTCATACTGCTGTTGGCTGATTTTGCCTGTTACTTGCATGTTGCTTAGGACAATATTGCGGCGTTTAAGCGCGGCCTCAGGATAGCGTAGCGGATTATATTGGGTGGGGCCTTTTGCCAATCCAACCAACATTGCCATTTGGTCAATGCGCAATTCTTTGAGTGGGCGATTAAAATAAAACTGGGATGCCAGCCCAAATCCATTAATCGAATGATTTCCGTTTTGACCCAACGTGATTTCATTGATATAAGTTTGTAAAATGTCGTTTTTTGAGTAATGTAATTCAAGCAAAATTGCCATGACCGCTTCATTGGCTTTACGCTTGAGGGTACGATCTGACGATAAGTAGAAGTTTTTGATCAACTGCTGGGTAATGGTGGAACCACCTTGCCTTGCCCCGCCGCGCACGTTGCTATAAACCGCGCGCCCAATGCCGCGTATAGATACCCCGTGGTGCTGATAAAAACTGCGGTCTTCTGTGGCAACCAATGCATCAATCAGCGGCTGCGGAATGTCTTGGATAGAAACCACAATGCGATCTTCATTGTTGTCAGGATAAATTCCCCCCAATAATACAGGGGCAAGGCGCGCCACCCCCGCGGTATTGGGTTGGGTGCTTTGTAGTTTTTCAATTTGGTTGTCTTTTAAGGTGAGCTTGATAATTTGTGACGGTTCTGTATTGTTGGCAGAAAAATTAAATTCACGGGTATGGATGTAGTATTCGCCATTTTTTTTGGTAAATGTGCCAGGAGACTCATAATCTTTGGCTTGGGCGTAGGTGAGCAGGTTGAGCCAATTGTCAAGTTCAGCGCTGCTTAGACGGTTGCCAACTGATAGTGCTAAGGGCTGGGAGTAGACTTTTGCAGGAATATTCCACCGCTTGCCTTCAAATTTTTGGGTAATGAGATGGTCTTGTTTTATCAAATAAATTGCCAACAAGACCAGTGCCACCAGTACCATGACAATAAAAATAAAACTTAAAAAAAATCCACCACGCTGATGAAATGGCGTTTGGGCATGGGCGGTGGTGGGTCTAGGTAGTGTGTTAGGGTTTGGCATCATAAAATAAAACGTCATCAATAAGCGCGCAAAAAGTGAGTTATCATGACCGATAATCACAAAAAATTCAATGCAAAAAGTTGCGCCCCACGTGTTAACACCTTCCAAAAATTGGCGTGGATTTTAACCCCTCACTTAGGTATTTTTGGGGTACAATGAGGGTTATTTTTTTGGTGTTTTAGGGCGTTGCCCAATGGAATTTGATGATGCCAGCAACCGATTTGGCTGCCAATACAAAAATGCAGCAAGCACAAACTAGCGACCGTGGTTTTACGACCACTTACCAAAATACAGAACTGGTCATGCCACCTGCGGGTCATTGTTTTCACTGTGGCGACCCGTTACCTGTCAAACCGTTTTATACCCACGTTTTGGGAGAAGATCGGGCAATGTGCTGTATGGGCTGTCAGCTTGCCTCACAAAGTATTATTGAGGCGGGTCTTGAGCAGTACTATCTGGATCGTAGTGAAATCAACCGTACCGCAAGCTTGCCAGATTCATTGTATCAGCTGCAGGCATATGACCACGATGAGATTAAATCACAATTTATTTATGAGCAACAAGGGCAAAGTGTGGCTGAATTGTCACTCAGTAATTTGCGCTGCGCCGCTTGTAGTTGGCTAATTGAAACCCAGTTATATCGCTTGGCGGGTATGCAAGCGTGTCAGGTAAACCTCACCAATCAGCGTATGCGGGTGGTATGGGATGATAACAAGCTGCCCATTAGTGAAATTCTTGCTAAGGTGCAGGCGATTGGGTATGACGCCAAGCCTTATCGGCAAGATACCCATGAAGCCATGCTCAAACGCGATAATCGCCGTATGCTGTTTCAGTTGGGCATAGCGGCACTGGGCGCCATGCAAGCTATGATGTTTGCCGTTGCGCTGTATTTTGGCGAGTATTCAGGCATTGGGGCAAATGACCGCCAGTTTTTACGCTGGGTATCGCTGTTTGTCAGTATTCCTGTATTTTTGATTGCAGGTTTGCCGTTTTTTCAATCGGCATGGTCAGCGATCAAAGCACGGCAGGTTAACATGGACGTACCTATTAGTATCGCCATTGTTATTACCTTTATTGCAAGTTTATATGCCACGCTCACCAACACGGGTGAAACCTACTATGACTCGGTCAGTATGCTGATATTTTTCTTATTGGCAGGCAAATATGTGGAGCATAATGCAAGGCTGAAAGCGGCAAATTTAGCCAATGATTTGGTAGTGGTGGAGCCTATTTTGGTGGCAAAATTGGGGCATGAAACGGCACTTGATAACGAACAACCCGACACCACCCTTGCCCAGCACCATGCCAAACATTATCAGCCCTTATTTTATCAATCACTAAGCTTTGATGAGCCAAACCAAGCCAACCTGCAAATGGTATCCGCCCAATCGCTAACGGTGGGTGATATTATTCGCATAGATGCGGGTAGCAGCATTATTAGCGATGGGGTGTTACTGTCTGAAACTGCCACGGTATCGCAAAGTTTGTTAACAGGTGAAAGTGATCTGATCGTCAAAAAATTGGGTGACCTCATTGTGGGTGGCAGTCAAAACGATAGCCAACCTTTTATTATGCAAGTGACTACTTTGGCAAGCGACAGTCAAATTGGGGTGATCGACCGCTTGGTTAACCGTGCGCTGAGTGAAAAACCACAAGTTGCCCTCAAGGCTGATAAATTGGCGCGTTGGTTTGTGGCGCGGGTATTGTTAATTGCCATTGCCGTGTTTGTGGCGTGGTATATGATTGAACCAAGTTATGCCATTTGGGCAACTGTCGCTGTCTTGGTGGCAACCTGTCCTTGTGCCTTGTCATTGGCAACCCCAATTGCCCTGACAGTAGCGACCAATCGGCTAGCCACACTGGGATTTTTAGCCACGCGAGGTCATACCATCACCTCGTTATCACAAGTGACCCACGTGGCATTTGATAAAACAGGCACTCTCACCTATGGACAGCCAAACTTAATGTCCATACAAATATTATCACCGACCGAAGATGAAGCGGCTACAAACCGTGCCATGCTAACATCTGCCGCTCAAAGTCCCCAAGCGCTTGATGACCCACAAACCGCCACCAAAAACCAGCTATTAGCGATTGCAGCAAGCCTTGAAGTAGGTAGCCGCCATCCCATTGCCCATGCGTTATTAACGGCTACCAAGCAAATGCACTTACCCATTACCCAAAACTTAACCCATATTGCAGGCGGCGGGATAGAGGCTACTATTGGTACAAAAACATATCGGCTAGGGCACCAACAATTTGCCACAGATGGCAACACGGTCACCGTACAAGCGCCTGATTTAGCACGCTATCATGCCAGTACCAGCGTGACGCTAAGCGTCCGTGACAGCCACCAAGCCCACTGGGTGGCGCTCGCGCACTTTTATTTTCATGACAAAATCCGTGAAGAGGCGCTAGCCACTATTACTCACCTAAAACAGCAAGGCGCCACCGTGTGGATGCTAACGGGCGACCCTAGCGACCAAGCCTACCAAGTGGCGCAGCAGCTTGGCATAGATACCGTCTACAAAGGACTTACGCCCGATGATAAAGTCCAACATTTGCAGGCATTGCAGCAGCAAGGTCACGTGGTGCAGATGGTGGGGGATGGGGTCAATGATGCCCCCGTGCTAGCTGCCGCTAATATCTCTACTGCCATGGCAGGTGCGGCAGACTTGGCGCAAGTGTCCAGTGATTCATTGATACTCAACGGCAATATTCAAGCCGTTGCCCGTGCCCGTGAAGTGGCTTTTAAAACCGAGCAAATTATCGCTCAAAATTTTCGCTGGGCACTAGGTTACAACATTATAGTGCTTGTTCCCGCTGCTATGGGATACGTACCGCCTTGGCTTGCCGCAATTGGCATGTCGCTAAGCTCGCTACTCGTGGTATTAAACGCACTACGCCTTAAACGCGCTTAACAATAAACGCGCTTAACAACCGTGCCCTCATTTGTCGTACCACATCAGTTGTCGTATGAGATAAATTGGGCAATTAATTTTTTGGCTGGCTAAAATCATACGCTGTGGTCACCACAGGCGTCTGATTAAAATCAATAAAATAGTTAAAATATTTATCATTTTCATCAATGATATGATCGTTATTGGTATCTGCTTGGGTAGCAAAGTAATAACGTTTTAGGGCAGGTATCCATTTAAAACTTTTTAGATACTCATTTTTTTGGGTCAGTTTGACCACATTTTTGCCATCCGCATCACTCATATATAAAGATAACTGCTCATCAAGGTTGGTTTTGCTGTCATTATCATCGGGTATTTCTTTGACTTGATAAATAAAATATCCCAATAGCAAATTGTTATTCACAATGATATCAGTGTCTTTGCTATCGGTGTCTTTGGCTGTTTTGTCCAAATTGACAAACGGATAATACACCGATTTAATAATAAAATTGTCTTGGGCAAATAAACGATGGGTTTGTTTGGTCTTTAAATCCTCAAACACAATATTATAAACACTGCTTTGAAACTCATAGGGACTGGTTTCTTGAAAATAACTGACATCCGTGCTACTTTGTGAACGCGATGAATAAGCATCCGCCTTGGTAGTGAGGGGCACAGATGGAATAATTGGGTGAAGCAAGCTTGGAATGCCCGCCAAATAAACAGGAAAATCCATTTTTTTGAGCCCAACAGCCGCAGGTGGAATACTGGCAGGGGTCTGAGCAACGATGATATCAGGCTTACTGGTAATAGGCGCTGGCGTGCTGGCACTATTATCTGGGGTAGGCTGGCAGGCGCTCATTACCAGACTTGCGGCACAAGCAATTGCTAAAGTAAATATCAAATTGGTGGTCAAATTGGGTATCAAACCTGCTGCCCTAAATCCCTTGGCGGGTTGGCACGGTAAATAAAACATAACATTTCCCATAAAAAAGATAATCAAATATATTACTAAAATGCCGTGACATCTACAACCGCTGATCTTGGCTGGCTTGCTGAGCGCCACAAAACATACCCCATAAAACATACCCAAAGCCACATAGGGCGATGTCTTTTTTTGGCGTGTTTTATCTTTGTGCTATCCATGTGCCCTCTGTGACAAATCATAGGCACAATTTGACTAAAGCCACTATCAAAAACATGCAGTGAGTAGCTATTTAATAAAATTACGTTATAATAGTGAAAATTTAGTACACGTCCTACACAATGTAGTGTATAACTATGGAACTTAGGAACTTATCAATCGCGGTTAAGTCAGCTTCATTGATTATTGACAAGGGATACCCAACCAGTTGCGAGTGCTTGAATGTTACAACAACTAAGCCTAGATCTAAAGATAAAGCAATCTGCTAGCATTAGTGACTTTAGTGGTCCAGGCTGGGCATCTATCATTGATGTGGTTCGGCAGATGCATGTGGGCTTAATCACCCAGTTATACCTGTATGGAGAACGCGATACAGGCAAAACCCACCTACTCAATGCCATTTGTGAATCTTTTCGAGACATGAACCAGTCGGTGATATATTTATCGCTAAGAGACCTCATTCATGCCAATATGGATGCCATGGTGCTATCATCACTTGAAAATATGACCGTGATTGCGCTAGATGACATTGATGCCATTCAAGGTCACCGCCAGTGGCAAGAGGCAGTGTTTCACCTTATCAATCTGTCACAAGAGTTTGGCAATACCTTGATTTTTGCCAGTCGGCTTTCTGTCAAAAGTCTAGATTTTGAATTACGGGACTTGTTGTCGCGTTTGTCAAAAGCGACCACTTTTCAGCTACCATCGGGCAGCGACAAACTAGACCGTCAACTGATTTTGGAGTCAGTACTAAAGCGGCGCCATTGGCACTTTGATGCGCGAATTATTGACTATCTGCTTAGTGAGGGCCCGCACCGAATTGGCGCGATGCTTGCCATTTTAAATGAGCTGCAGCCCATTTTTTCAAACTTAGAGCGCACGCATGTCACCAAAGCCAAAATACAAGACGCCATGAAAATTATTGATCACCTTACTTTAAGCTTTGAATTGGCAGACTTTGAAGAACTTGAAGAACACGAGAATTTTTTAGATTTTTAAGCTAACAGGCGCCTACCGAAATTTAGGTAAATGCGTTACTATAACCTCAGCGTAGATCACCCTAGGAACTCATATGAAACATAAACAACTGGTAGCTGCGGTAAGCATAATGGCTGGTTTGACCCTATCTGCTCCTGCTTTTTCTCAAGCCACGCTGGTACTTGGCGATAACACCGTGGTCACTGCCATCAATGGTCAAGAAGTCAAAAATGGCATGTTTTCAAAGCCACAAACTACCTTTAAACTTGCTCCTGGTAAACACGTTATTACCGCAAAATATACCCGTCTTTATGAGCTACAAGGTGATAATCATGATATTTTGCGCTCCAATAATATCAGCCTACCTGTAGAACTTGCGGACAACCAAACTTACCGCCTAGACATGCTAGGTCAGCCAGAGGCGTATGCCGCCGCCAAAGCGTATGTCAAACAGCCGACCTTAGCGGTGTTACGGGGCAACCAAGTTGTGGCAAGTCAACAAGCCAATAACAGTGGCAGCGGCAGTATTTTTAGTGGTATGGGTAGCGCGCTAGGTGGGGTGTTTGGCAATAGCAATGCCGTGGCAGCTAACCAACAAACCATTGATGCGCTAAATGGTCAATCGGGTGCTGCCATTCCTGCACTTAGCCAACCTGCGGCGGCAGCCTCTACAGATACTTTAGACCAATTTATGCAGTTATGGCTAAAAGCCACGCCAAGCGAGCGAGAAAAAATTCGTCAATGGCTACAAAAATAAAATCAGAATCCCCAAAAAACGCGGAAAATTACCGCGTTTTTTTTTCGTTTGGCGGTTTTAGCGCCTCTAGTCATCATGTCTTTATTTTTCTTTAGAAAAATTTAAAAAAATTTTTATTAATATTAAAAATAGGTCTCACCTGAGGTTGTTAATACAGTTTTTGACTAGGCTATTTTAACAATACCACCGCTTGCACCGCGAATTGCTCGGGCGTTGCTTGATAAATTTGTAACTGGCTAATGGTAATGCCCTGTTGGGTAAGCTGGTTAAAAATATTGCTCACCACGCTGGGCTGTGAATGTTGAAATACAAGCTGGACGCCATCGGCATTTTCGGTAACCTGCGCCTCATTAATGCCAGACTGGGTCAAAATTTGCTTAATCATTTCGGGGCTAGTGATGTTTTGTGCTTGGGGCGGCTTTATGTTGCCTGCTTGGCTGCGTAGCCAAAATACCTCGCTCATGGTGGTATCGTAATTTTTTTGGGCATGATTGGCATTTTGGTGAAGCGATACACCACCCATACCCAATAACATTAGTAATAAAAATGTCAGTAGTATGACCAACGCCAATTGATCACGGCGCGATAAACGCTGAAAAGCTTGATGTAAGGGGGATAAACCCATGCGTAGCGAGCGACTAATATGGGGGATTGTTTTCATAAAAAAATCTCAAAATAAGGCGCATTTGTATTATAAATCAATCTCGATCATCGCCAATGGGGTAGTGGCAGGCGGCGCTGTCTCGGATGCCGTAGCCGCTGAGGCAGGGGCGGCATTGTTTATTTGACCAAGTTTTGCTTTGATACCTTTTTGGCTGATGTCCGCCACTGCCTGATTGAGTTTATGGGTGTCATTGCCGATGAGCTGCAGTTGTAGGTGATTATTTTGAAAATTGAGCTGGCGAGCGGTGAGTTGGTATTGCTGTAAAATGGGCTGTATAGTCGCCAAGGTGCTAAGAACACTCGGCTGAACATCTGTCTGGGTGACAAGTTTGTCGGCTAGTTGACGCTGCAAACTAAGTTTGGTGTTAAGTTTTTCATTGGGAAACCACTGATTATACTGTTGGGATAACAAAATTTGCGCTTGTTTTTGGGCATGGTCATAATAAAACCACCGTAAGCCGTCAGTAATAAAAGTGGTTAATAGGGCAAAAAACAGCAAACTCATAATAATTTTGGCATACGCAGGTACCGTGGTGCCTTGGTGAGTTTGGGCAAAGTTTAAATCATGGCGCGTGACATCGCTAACAGGGGTGGGTGCAAGTGAGGTTTGTACAATATTCACCCCATTTGGGAGGTTGTCTGGCGAAGGCACTGTCGTGGGGGTGATGAGGTGTAAATTATGAATCTGTGGCATCTTGGTGAGTGCTAGCATCAGCGTGGTGATTGCCAAGCCTTGATAGTCTGCCCACCTTAGTAAGGCTGTGTGTGCGTCTTCATAATAAACCGCGGCGATACCCTCAAAACCCTCAAATGAGCCGCTGTCGGTAGCGTTAGCCAAAATAGGTGAAATTGGCAATAAGCTAAAATCAGGCAGCAACCCAACGATCTCAATACCTACCAATGCTGCAGCTTGTAGCCACTGTGATTGCGCGGTGGCATGCAGACCAAATAAGGTGGGTGGTTCACTGCCTTGGGGTGTAGGCGGTATTTTTACTTGTAAGTCATCAACCGCGTCGATACTAATTTCTTCAAATAAATAACGTCTACCCATTTCGCCCAGCGCTTTGAGCTGAGACGCGCTTAGGTTGGGCTGTAGTTTTAATAAATGAACACTGGGAAAGTATAAACAAGCCTGCAACGTTTTTGACTTGGTATGTTGGAGACTCGCTAACGTTGCCAGTTCTTGCCAATTGTCAGCGTGTTGCCACGTTTGGGTGGTGGGTTGCCACAAACGTAGTGGCGCGTGTTGGGTCGGTAGCCAAATATGAATCACATGCTTATCCTAGAAGTGACGAGGTAACAAGCTAACAGGTCGGTACAAAACGCGTTATTTCTACCGCTAAATTGGGAGCAATAATGCCCATGTCATACACGCGCGCTTCCGCCAAGGCAAAAGCTTCAGGTGGCTCACCCGTTAGGATACCAGCGATTTTGGCAATGATTGGCATATGACAAACCACTACCAAGCATTCGCCTGGCAAATCACCTAATTGATTGACGGCGGTGCTGGCATCTTCATCGGGGGTGATGCACTCTAGCGTGGTTATCGGTACTTCAGCAAAGCCCTGACAAATTTTGGCAAGGGTTTGCTGGGCTCGATGATAAGGACTAACAATCAAATGATCGGGCTGGTAATGCTGCTGTAGCCAAGCGGCGGTCATGGCTGCCTGTTGTGTCCCAAGTGGGGATAAATTGCGTGCATGATCGGGTAGGGTATAAGCGCCTGCGTCACCATGACGGACTAAAATAAGATGCATATGGGTATGCCTATGTCAATATATCCATAAGGATAAGTCAATACGTGTTTGTTTTTATGGGGTGTGGTTATGGGACAGTGTTTTGGGGCGCTTGATGCGGCATGACAAATTCTACATCACTGCGAAAACCCGCTTCCATCAGATTAAGCGCCACGCCAAGCGGTGCTTTATCTTGATAAATAATATCATACAATGCGTGAGTAATTGGCATGTAGATGCCATCTTTTACTGCTTTTTCGTTGACTTGTTGGATGGTGTTAATCCCTTCGGCGGTTTGTCCTAATTTTTTGATGGCTTGTTCAAGGCTCATACCGCGCCCTAGCATGTTGCCAATTTGGTAGTTACGGCTTAAGGTCGAAGAGCAAGTGGCGTATAAATCGCCCACGCCTGATAGTCCCAAAAAAGTCAAGGGGTTGGCACCTGCATGAACCCCAAATCGGCTCATTTCTGCCAGTGCCCGCGTTAATATCATGGCTTTGGTGTTCTCGCCAATGTCATAAGCCGCTGCCATGCCTACCGCAATAGCGTAGATATTTTTAAGGGCACCCCCTAACTCTACACCCACCAAGTCATCACTGGCAAATACCCGAAAAAACGCGCTATGCAGGGCTTTTTGAGCGGCAAGGCGTAAGGCTTCAGATTCACTAGCAATCACCGTGGCAGACGGCATATTATTCATAATTTCTTTGGCAAGATTAGGGCCACTCATAACCCCAAACGCCACATTGGGTAATTCCTCTGCAATGATATCACTCATAAGCGCAAAGGTGTCTTTCTCCATGCCTTTGGTTAAAGAGATAATGGCTTGGGCGGTGATGAACGGTGCGATTTTTTGTAGGGTTTCTCGAAACGCGCTACTTGGCACGGCGACAAATAGCAAGTCCTTATCTTTGACTGCGGTTGCTAGGTCATGGGTAAACTGCAAGCGTTCATCAAGCTTGTGATCTGGCAGATATTTTTTATTGATATGGGTTTTTTGCATGGCGCGCACGCTGCGTTTGTCGCGTACCCAAAGCGTGACATCGCAGCCATTTTTGGCAGAGAGATTTGCCATGGCGGTGCCAAAGCTGCCGCCGCCAAGCACGGTGATTTTGAGGGGCATGGGTTTTGGGGTAATCGTAGGCGTGTCGGTATCTGTGGCGACAGTGGGCGCGGTGAGAGAATCAGGTTTGGATTTTTTAACCGCTTTTTCGATGACATCGGCAAATAGCTTACTGGCTTTTTCTCGATTGACATGGAGTTTTTCTAAGTTTTCACTTAAGTTGGTGGTTAATTGGGGTTTTTTCATTAAAAATCCTTGATACGACTGGCTCACAACGGGATAGGCATAATGGGCATGGGGGTTTGTGCCTTGTAGCGCTACGCATTATCATAAACAATAAACGGGGTGACGTCTATCTTGGCACGTGGCGGCAAGGGCGCACCTGCGGTACCCACATACACAAAAGCCACCACTTGGTTGTCAGCGCTCAGCTTAAAAAAAGTTTTGACCTCGGGGGTGTTTGCCAACAACCCACTGCGCCAAACACTGGCAAACCCTTGTGCATGTAGGGCAAGTAGCAGATTTTCTACCGCGGCCCCTGCTGCTAATAATTGCTCAAACTCTGGTACTTTGTCATGGGACTGATAATGGGTGACGCAAGCGATAATCATTGGGGCACGGTTGGGCATACGCTCGGTTTTTGCCAGTGTGACTGCGTCGGTTTCGCCTTGGGCAATAGCGGCTTGTTTGAGTGCCTCACCAAGTTTTTTAAGCCCTTGGTTTTCTAGTACAATAAAGCGGTAAGGATTTAAATCCTTGTGATCAGGCGCCGTCATCGCCACCTCGATGGCTTCAATGAGCTGCGCGGAAGTTGGGGCAGGTGCGGTTAGATTGCCCATCGAACGGCGCGATTTGATAAACGCGATAGGATCAAAGGCTACAGGGTCAAAAGTTGGCATACAGTGTCCTTCAAGATAAGTATTGTACGGGCAAAAAGCGAACCCACTGTCATAACATGGTTTTTGATAGGGCGCTTAACATGAGTTTTAATGGGCTTATGCAGAAGCGCTGTGGGTTACCGTGTCATTCAGGCGTTCATCCAAGCGGTGCTCGGCTTTGAGGTAATCTTCTGACTGCATTTCAAGCAGGCGAGAACGGGTACGCTCAATCTCAAACGCCAATTTGTCCCCTTGATAAAGCGCAAGAATCGATTGTTCGGCGCGTACCAACAACTTGACCCGTCTATCATAAAATTCATCAACCAAATAAATAAAACGGCGGGTTGGGTCTGAAATAATATCATTGAGCGCAGGCACATCATCCACTAACACTGTGCTAAATTGGTTGGCAATCTCAATAAAATCACTGGCAGAACGTGGCTGCATGCACAGCGCGCGAAAATCGACATACAGGGTGTTTTCAGTGCGCCCCTTTATGGCAATCTCACGACCATTGACCACAATCGGCTCTTGGCTGATATGCTGATTGTTACTAAGCGCGGTAAAGCGGTTGGCAAGCCAGTGGATATTGTCTTTGGTGAGGGGTGACACATACAGCTCGGCTTGCTGCAGCACGCGTAGGCGATAATCAATGCCACTATCAATATTCATCACGGTGCAGTTTTTTTGCACCTCGCTGATAGCAGGCAAAAACCTGTCACGGTGAATGCCGTTTTTGTATAGCCCATCAGGCGCAATATTGGAGGTTGCCACCAAGGTGATACCTTTTTTGAACAGCATGGTAAATAAATCGCCCAAAATCATGGCATCAGAGACGTTGGAGACAAAAAATTCATCAAAACAAATCACATCCGCTTCATTATAGATGATATCGGCAACTTTTTGCAGTGGATCTTGTTGCCCTTGTAGTTTGTTGAGCTCGGCATGGACCCGTTTCATAAAATGGTGAAAATGTTGGCGCATTTTATTATCATGGGGCAATGACTCAAAAAACATATCCATCATCCAAGTTTTACCGCGTCCCACGCCACCCCACATGTACAGCCCTTTGGGGGGCTCAACACGTTTTAAAAAGCTAAATAAACCTTTTTGTTTGGCACGATTTGCCAAAATCTGCTGATAAGCATTGTCTAAATACGTCATTGCGCTGCGTTGTTGGGGATCTTCACTAAATTCCCCCGATTGTAAAGCGGCTTCATAACGCTGGATAGGGCTTAATTGATTCATGAGATTTTCCTAAAATAGTCCAAGGCAGGTTGCTTGATAATGGGTAGCTTAGTGAGAAGGTTGGGTCATTTCTGTGAGTAATGCTGTTAACTCGCCCAATTTACCATGAAAAAAATGCCCCGTATTAGCAACAATGCGGGTAGCAATCGCAAAATCTTCACCAAATTGCTGCAGTGAACGAGGCGCAATCACTTCATCTTGGGCGCCGTAGATCATCCATGTCTTGTCGGATGGTAACGCCAGCCCTGTTGTCGCGTGTTTTTCAATAGAAGGCGCAATGAGTGCCAAATTGGTTAGCTCAAAATCATCAAGCCCCAAAAAAGCCCCTTGCTCGGTCAAGGTTTGCGCCAAACGCATGGCAACGTAGCCACCAAACGAAAAACCGCCCAACCAAAGTTTACGTGCCTCGGTTTGGCAATGAATCCATTGTAAGACGGTCAACGCGTCTTCAATTTCTCCCACCATATTGCCATAGCTGCCTGTAGAGTGTCCAACACCGCGATAATTAAAGCGTACCACATGAAAACCCTGATCACGGGCAAAGCGATACATCGTTGTGACCACTTTATTCATCATAGTGCCCGCCTGTAGCGGATTGGGGTGACACAGCAGCGCCACTTGCTCAATATCACGCGCCTTTGGGTTTTGCTGCTGCCATAAGGCATCTATTTCAAGCTTGCCAGCAGGGGCATCAATGAGTTGCAAATTTGTGGGAGCGAGCATAAGTATCCTGATAGTCACAAAATTTATCAGGCATCATGCTACCCAATTTTGGTTAAAATAGCTAGATTGAAATCCAATTAATAAGGGGATTGTTGCGCTTATTTTTTGATTTGTAAGGTGGCTTGCGAAGCCACAATTTTTGCCGCAAAATGCCGCTAAACGCGTAGATGCATCAAAATGTGTAACGCCCGTGCAATTGAGCGGCAGGTGTAGTAAATATCATTGAATAACAGCGACAATCTTCAAAGAGGTTACCATGAAATCATTACTTAATGTATCATTATTAGCGCTAGCAGGTACACTGACACTCAGTGCTTGCCAAAGTACCCCTTCCACCTTACCTGTGATTCAGCGACCGAATAATGTTTTTGAAACCACAGGGCTTGGCAAAACCAAAGCCATTGCAAGGTCAAAAGCTATTAGTATTGCTACCCAACAATGCCGTGGCAAATCACCCATCGTCTTGACAGACACTTACCAATATAATGGGGTGCTAGATGAAGGGATGGGACGAGTGGCAGACCAAGCGATGGGCGTGATTGGCGGGTTATTGGGCAGCAAACAGACCATCTCTCGTGACGATGATTATGAATACACCCTTACTTTTCGCTGCACCGCCTAGTCAGTGGCGGCAGCCTTATTTGCTGCCTGCCTACCTAGTAAATGCGCGTTTAGCATATCAATGACTGGCTGATCACCACTTGCCAAAATCGCGTGCTTGATGGTGGGAATGGGCTCAACAATTACGGGCTGCTTATCAAATAGCTTTAATAGACGTAACTGTAAGGCAGGCTCACCATGCGTCAAGATTAGTGTGACCAACGCGGGCACATCAAAGGGCAAATCTGCAGTTGACTGTGACATCGCAATCGCATGATAGGCGCCCAAGGTATCAAGGTCTTCCAAAATACGCGTATTGACCGCCAAATACGCTTTTTCTGTTGTGCCCCCCATCACATTGATTTTGTGCAGACAGCTAAGAGCCGTGTTGGTTTGCAGCTTGGCAATGGCAATAATGTCTTGGGCTTGCTGCTGCAAATACGCCCGTTTGGCAGCGGCTGGTTTATCATGAGACATACAAGATTCCTGTTGGTGATTTATTTATGACAAATATGACAACTCACCCATACAAAATGAAAAATGACTTGTCTGTTACTCATAAATAGGGATTACGGTGCATAAATCAATGCACGCATGCGGCAATCCCGACATAGACGAACCGATAGCAAAAGCCCACCGTGATAGGGTGGGCTTTTGCTATGATATCTAACGGTATCTAATGGTGTGTAGTGCGACGGTGAGCGTCATCCATCAGACTTTAAGAATTCGGCGCCCCAAACAATTGAGCGCCAACCGCTAAGCGCCAAAAGATAAATAGCCATCGTTAGCCTGTGTTACGCAGTCCTTGGGCGATGCCATTAATGGTGAGATGCACCAAATTGAGCGCAGACGTATGGGTGCTTTCATTATCCGATGGTGCGTCACGAAGTTCTTTGAGGAGTGCCACTTGCAGCCAATTGAGCGCGTTGAGATACGGCAAGCGCAGCGCCAAAGAACGTGCTAACGAGCGGTTGTCATCTAGCAGATTTTGCTTGTTGGTTAAGGTGAGTAGCGCTTTTTGACTACGTTGGTATTCTGCTGTGATGAGTGCAAAAATTTCTTTTGCCTCCGCGCTATTTTCTGCCAATGCCACATACGCTTCGGCAATACTAATGTCAGTTTTTGCCATGACTTGCGCCATATTTGATAGCATAGCTTGCATAAAGGCACTGTGCTGGGCATTGTGTTGTAGCTTGGCAAGGTTGTCTGGGTTGTCGGCAATGAGTTTTTCTACCGCAGTACCAAACCCATACCAAGCGGGTAGCATCAGACGGTTTTGCATCCAAGAAAATACCCAAGGAATGGCGCGCAAATCTTGAATCCGTGCCAAACTTTTGCGGCTAGCAGGGCGTGAGCCAATGTTTAGGCTAGCAATTTCTTTGACTAAGCTAGTCTGCAAGAAATAATCAATAAAGTAAGGGCGGGTAATCAAGGCACGATAACAGTCAAACGCTTCATGCGATAGCTGATTCATCAGGTCGCTGTCTGGGCTTTGGCTGTGGCTGGGCAGTAAGCTGGCTTTGAGTGTGGCAGCAATCAAGGTTTCGAGATTGCGTTCGGCATTGCCTGCATCGGCGTATTTGGCAGTAATGACCTCGCCTTGCTCAGTGATACGAATTTGTCCATCTACCGAACCTTCTGGTTGTGCCAAAATCGCCTCAAATGAAGGACCACCACCACGACCCACACTGCCGCCGCGTCCGTGAAATAACCGCAGCTGAATGCCGTATTTTTCTGCCATTTCTACCAATTGGATCTCGGCTTGGTACAATGACCACTGGCTTGTTACGTAGCCGCCATCTTTGTTGCTATCTGAGTAGCCTAGCATAATTTCTTGTAAGTTATCACGGCTTGCTAGCACCGCTTTATACCAAGGTTTATCTAACAGCTCACTCATGACACGTGTGCTATTTTGTAGCGCCTCAATGGTTTCAAACAATGGCACCATATTGATGCGGCTCACGGGTATGCCATCTTTGATCAGCAGCAAGCCTGATTCTTTGAGCAGCAAGGCTAAGGCGAGTAAGTCGCTGACTTCTTCGGCATTTGAAATGATACTTTGGGTAATGGCATTTTCACCAAAACGGTTTTTAATATCAGCCGCTGCTTGAAAAATGGCTAATTCACGTGCCGTTTGCGCCTCATAGTTAATGTAGGGATTGTATAACGGGCGCGCGGTGGACAACTCACGCAGTAGGACTCGCTGGCGCGCTGTTTCTGATAAAGACAAGTAATCTTCCAAATCCGCATGTTTGAACAAATCATGAACCGTCTCAGCGTGAATACCCGCGTATTGACGTAAATCAAGCGGCATTAGATAAAAACCAAACACCTCGACGGCACGAATCAAGTCTGTTAAGCGCTCATTGGCAAGTAGTTCACTACCATGCGCCACTAATGAGTCATACACCGCGTATAAATCTTGCAAAAACGCGTCACAACTGGCGTAAGGCTCACTGAGCCCAAAACGACAGCCATAACTTAAATCAAACGTATGAGAAGTGGCTACCAATCTTGATGAAATGTAGCTGATTGCACGGCGGTAAGGCTCTTCTTCACGTGAAATATTGTCTTCTTTTGACTGCTCAGACAAGGCTAAAACAGCGGCGCTCACCTCAACGTGGCGCACAGACAGCGGCAACTCTTGATAAAGCTTGCCCAGTTGGTCACGGTAATAATAAAACACCGTAGCCGCTTGGCGTTTAAAGGCGTAGCGTAGCGTGTCTGCCGACACAAATGGATTGCCATCACGGTCACCACCAATCCAGCCGCCAATATTGAGTAAATTTGGTAGCTCAGTATCGGGAAAACGCTCTTTTAGCTGATAATCAAGCTTGCGGTACAAGTTTGGAATCGCTTCAAAAAAACTTAAATCAAAATAGGCAATGCCATTATCAATCTCATCTTTTACAGTGATTTTAAAATGGCGAGTTTCATTGGTTTGCCACTGCGCGATAAGCGTCGCCTCCAACTGCTGCTCAATGCGGTGTCGTTGGTAACCAATGGCATTATGGTATTGCTCTAACAGCGCGCGAATTTGGCGATGCAGCGATAAAATAGTTTGGCGCTGCACCTCGGTGGGGTGCGCCGTCAATACCGCACTCACAAACGTGTTATCCAGCTGAGCTTGCAGCGTATCTTGTGCCACACCTTGCGCTTTTATTTCATCCACCACATGCGCAAAACTACTCTTTGCCGCCGACTCATCTTGCTCATGCGCAAGCCTGCGGCGCTCATGGTGCATATCTTCAGCAATATTAAATACCTGAGCAAATAACCCACAAGCCCGAATCAAATTTTTGCGCTGGCTATGATTGAGCTTAGGTAAAATAGCTTCAATGGTCTGGTGGGGATCCTCGCCATTGAGTAATTTATCAATGGTCTGCTTGACAGGGGTGGAGGTCTGCTGCGCAATCACCGTGAGCAGCACGCGGCTTAATAAATGGGTATCCGCTAACAGTGGCAAATCTTTATCATTGTCTAACAAATCATCAAGTGCCGCTGTAGACGGATTTTCTAGCGCGTCCGCATGGGTTGATGAATGAATGATTGATTGGCTCATAAAAATTCCCTTATTGTCAAATAGCCTAAAAAAAGTGGTTCATCCGTATCTTAACACAAACTATTATCACAAGAAAAAATGACCGACCCCTACCATAATAAAAATACTAAATCTTCCAAAAGATAGGCAAGGCGCTTGACGCTGACAAGGACATTTGCTATATTCAAAAATGATACAAATTGTATCATTTGGGTTCAAGGAATGAATGTCCAGCAAGCAGGCAATCAAACAATCGCCAAACTAATAGCATACGCTTTGGTACAAATTTTAGCTAAGGAAAGCCAATGAATTTTTCTGATTTATATCAACAATCTATTCAAGACAAACCTGCCTTTTGGGGCGAACAAGCCAAACGTATCTATTGGCACAAACAGCCCGAACAAATCTTGGACGATAGTCAATTGCCGTTTGCCAAATGGTTTGTTGGTGGACAAACCAACCTTTGCCACAACATGGTTGACCGCCATCTTGAGGACCGCGCTGAGCAAGATGCTTTTGTGTGGGTTTCTACCGAAATTAACCAAGAGATGCTTGATAACTATCCCAATATCGGCAAAGCATTTAAGGCGTTAGGCAACCCTGTCGAACTCTACACCGATTATGCCAAACGCCGTCTTACCTATAATGACCTATACAAAGAAGTCAATTACTTTGCCGATGTGTTACAGCGTCAAGGTGTGGGCAAAGGCGACCGCGTGGTCATCTATATGCCGATGATTTTGGAAGCGGCGTATGCCATGCTAGCGTGTGTGCGTATTGGTGCGATTCACTCAGTGGTATTTGGTGGTTTTGCCTCCCATAATCTGGCTGTGCGGATGGACGATGCCGAAGCCAAAATGGTGATTACGGTAGATGCAGGGCTGCGCGGCGGCAAACTTATCAACTACAAAAACTTGGTCAATAAAGCGGTGGAAGAAGCCAAAGTCAAGCCAACCGTGCTGGTGGTGGATCGTGGTATTATGCCATTTGAGCCAGAGCCACAAGACGTTGACTATGCCTCAGAACGTGCAATCAGTGTAGAGAACAATGCCAAAGTCGATTGTGTGTGGCTTGAGTCCAATGAACCTTCTTATCTGCTTTATACCTCAGGCACCACAGGCACACCCAAAGGCGTACAGCGTGACACAGGCGGTCACGCAGTAGCCCTTACCACAGCCATGGACTTGATTTACAACGGTAAAGCAGGCGAGACGTTTTGGGCGATTTCTGATATCGGTTGGGCGGTGGGGCATTCATTCACCATCTATGCGCCACTACTCGCAGGCATGACCAGCATCATGTATGAAGGCTTGCCCACCACGCCAAACCCAGGTATCTGGTGGCGTATTGTTGAAGCCAATAAGGTCAATATCTTATTTACCGCACCGACAGGCGTGCGTATGCTGCGTAAGCAAGATGAGATGTGGATGAGCCGCTATGATATCTCTAGCCTCAAATCATTCTTCTTGGCAGGTGAGCCACTCGATGAGCCAACCGCACAGTGGTTAACAGGTCACATGGGCGTGCCTATTCTTGACCATTACTGGCAAACCGAAACAGGCTGGCCTATCCTAAGCCATGCGCCAAAATTTGCAAGCGACACCGACCATAAGCCCCACAAACAAGGCTCACCTGGTTATCCGATGTTTGGGTTTGATGCCAAGGTCATCAACGAAGCCACAGGCGAGCCATGTCAGCCCAACGAAAAAGGCATGCTGATGCTAGCCGCACCGCTCCCCCCAGGCTGTCTGACCACGGTATGGCGTAATGACGAACGCTTTATCAATGGCTATTTCTCATTGCTGGATGGCAAACAATACTCAACGTCCGATTATGCGGTGATTGATGAGAATGGCTATTACTATATTCTAGGTCGCACCGATGACGTGATTAATGTGGCAGGACACCGACTAGGTACCAAAGAAATCGAAGAAGCCATCGGGCATCACCCCGAAGTGGCAGAATCTGCGGTGGTGGGCATCCATGATGAACTCAAAGGCGAGCTACCGATTGCGTTTTGTATCCTAAAAAACCACGAATTGGTGGAAAATACCGAAAACCGCTTCCGTATTGAGCAGCAAATCGTGGGTGAAGTGGCAAAACAACTGGGCGCACTTGCCAAACCTGCCGCCGTGTACTTCCCCAAAGCCTTGCCAAAAACCCGCTCAGGCAAAATCCTACGCCGCTCAATTAAGGCACTGGCAGAAGGCAAAGAAACAGGCGATATGAGTACGCTTGATGACCCAACCGCCATCGATGCCGTCAAACAAGCGATTGCAGATTATTGATGACCATCAACACGTTGCACGTTCTCAGTGCTTAAAAGTCAGAGGTGATTATTGTGGAAAGTTATGCCTTACTGGCTTTTAGGCACGCACCATCGCCGATAGTGGTATTAAGCTATCGGCGAATCAAAGAGTTAAACGACGCTTTTGCTAATTTATTTGGTTATGAGCGCGATGAGCTACTCAATCAATCCATGCAAAAATTGTTTCCAAGCGTCGAAGACTTTGAAAAAATTGGCAAAGAAGCGTTAACAGGCTTGACATTACAGACCAATCTGCATTACTGCGATGAGCGTTTTATGCGGCACAAAACAGGGGAGATATTTTGGGCAAAAACCCACGGACGCACCTTAACCCCTGATGACCCCTTTAAACTGGCAATTTGGCATTTTGAAAAAAAACCGCAAGAAATGTCCGAGTCACAGCTCACCGCCCGTGAAGCCCAAATTTCACAGTATGTGGTCAACGGCTATACCTGTAAAGAGATTGGTAAATTGCTTAATTTATCACCCAGAACCGTTGAAGTACATAAAGCCAATTTAATGAAAAAACTGGGTGTTCGTGCCAAAGCTGAGCTAGCGTCCAAGATTATTGTCATTGACCCTGTGGCAGCTACCCACCAAAACTACTTAAGTAATTAAGTATTATTGACAGTAACCCGCAACTCATTCACACTGTTTTACAAGGCGTTAACCGTATCAAACGCCATAAACACTCAACACGGTAAAAAACAAGGATTGTTACTATGACTACCCAAACAGTAAAACAACTCATCAACGGCGAATTTGTCGAATCAAGCACCACCCAGTGGATTGACCTAACCAACCCAGCCACCCAAGAAGTAATTGCCAAAGTGCCCCAAACCACGGCAGATGAAATCAATCAAGCCGTGGCAGCCGCGGCTGAAGCGTTCCAAACATGGCGTAAAACGCCTATCAATACCCGTTCACGTATCTTCCTAAAATACCAAGAGCTGATTCGTGCCAATATGGACGAGCTTGCCGCCATGCTTACCGAAGAGCAAGGCAAAACCCTTGCCGATGCCAAAGGCGATGTGTTCCGAGGGCTAGAAGTTGTTGAACATGCGTCAGGGATTGGTAACTTACAGCAAGGCAACTTTATTGAAAATGTCGCCACAGGCGTGGATATGTACAATATCCAGCAGCCGCTAGGCGTGTGTGCAGGGATTACCCCCTTTAACTTCCCAGCCATGATTCCGCTATGGATGTTCCCGATGGCGATTGCCACGGGCAATACCTTTGTCCTAAAACCATCTGAGCAAAATCCGATGGTCACCATGCGCCTTGTTGAACTTGCCCTAGAAGCAGGGATTCCAAAAGGGGTGCTTAACGTAGTACATGGCGGTAAAGACACCGTGGATGCTATCTGTACTCATCCTGATATCAAAGCTGTGTCATTTGTTGGTTCAACGGCGGTGGGTACGCACGTTTATAACACGGCAAGCCAAGCAGGCAAGCGTGTCCAGTGTATGATGGGCGCAAAAAACCATGCGGTGATTCTACCCGATGCCAACAAAGAGCAATGCCTAAATCAACTAGCAGGTGCGGCATTTGGAGCGGCAGGTCAACGTTGTATGGCGTTGTCAGTGGTGATTCTAGTGGGTGAAGCCAAAAACTGGGTCGGCGATATCGTTGAACGTGCCAAAAAATTGGTGGTTGCCGCAGGTAAAGATGACAAAGACCTAGGGCCAGTGATTTCGCCACAAGCCAAAGCCCGTGTTGAGCGTTTGATTCAAGCAGGGGTGGATGAAGGGGCAAACCTACTGTTAGACGGGCGTGGTATCAAGGTTGAAGGGTTTGAGAATGGCAACTTTGTCGGGCCTACTATCTTGGACAATGTCACCACAGCAATGAGCTGCTACCAGCAAGAAATTTTTGGCCCTGTACTTGATATCATGTATGCCGATAGCCTAGATGAAGCGATTGACATCATCAATGCCAACCCAAATGGCAACGGTACTGCCATCTTTACCCAATCAGGGGCAGCGGCGCATAAATTCCAGCAAGACATTGACGTGGGTCAAGTGGGTATTAATTTACCAATTCCTGTGCCACTACCCATGTTCTCATTCACGGGTTCTCGCGCCAGTAAATTGGGTGATTTGGGCCCGTATGGTAAGCAAGCGGTACAGTTTTATACCCAAACCAAAACCGTCACCGCCCGTTGGTTTGATGATGAAGCCAGTAAAGGCGTGAATACCACGATTTCTTTGAAATAACTTCATGATGAATTTAAAAGGGTGGATGAGTGCATTTAATCCACCTGTTTTTCATAAAGTGTTAATCCAGTTTGCTAAGAAAGATTGATAAAATAGACTGATAGGATAGCTAGATGAATTTTTCCCTAACCGAAGACCAACAAGCCTTTGCCGACTTAGCAAGCCAATTTGCCGCCAAGTCCCTTGCCCCAAATGCTGCCGAATGGGATGCCACAGGGCATTTCCCCAAAGACGTATTTAAAGCCGCAGGCGAGCTTGGCTTTATGGGGCTTTATACCAACCCAGACTTTGGCGGCTTGGGCTTACCACGCCTTGATGCGTCCATTATCTTTGAAAAGCTGGCGTATGGTGACACATCAACCGCCGCCTTTATGACCATTCATAACATGGTGGCTTGGATGATTGGCGAATTTGCCAAGCCACAAGTTGCCGAAGCATGGCTACCCGATATGCTCACGGGCGAAAAACTCGGTAGCTACTGCCTAACTGAGCCTAATGCAGGCTCCGATGCGGCATCGCTCAAAACCAAAGCCGTCAAAAATGGTGACCATTATTTGCTCACAGGGCAAAAAATGTTTATCTCAGGCGCAGGGGCAACCGATGTGCTGGTGGTCATGGCACGCACATCCGATAACGGGGCAAAAGGTATTTCGGCATTTGTGGTGGATGCCAAGGCTGACGGGGTTAGTTATGGTAAAAACGAGCACAAAATGGGCTGGAAAAATCAACCAACCGCCGCCGTGCATTTTACCAATGTCAAAGTCCCTGCCGAAAACTTACTAGGCGAAGAAGGTCAAGGCTTTACCTTTGCCATGAAAGGCTTGGACGGTGGGCGCATCAACATTGCCACCTGTGCTGTGGGAACCGCACAATGTGCCTTAGACCGCGCTGTGCAATATGTACAAGAGCGTAGCCAGTTTGGTAAAACCCTTGACCAGTTCCAGTCGGTGCAGTTCAAACTTGCCGATATGCTCACCCAATTGGTGTCCGCCCGTCAAATGGTGCGACTTGCTGCCTACCACCTTGACAATGGTTCAGCCGATGCCAGTACCTATTGTGCCATGGCAAAACGCCTTGCCACCGATTTGAGCTTTGACGTGGCAAACCAAGCGCTACAGCTACATGGTGGCTATGGCTATCTGCAAGAATATCCGCTAGAGCGTCATGTGCGTGATTTGCGCGTGCATCAAATCCTTGAAGGCACCAACGAAGTCATGCGGATGATTATTGCCCGTAAAATGATGGACGATGGGGCGTTATCAAGATTGCAATAATTGTTATTTATAGTGGTTTAAATTAGAGCTAAAATAGTTTGGTAGGGGCGTATTGTATACGCCCAAAACTTTAAAATATTGATTTTAAAATATTATGACTAATTTAATTCACTGTATTACCAAAGAGCAAAATTATGAGCCAGCAAGTTTACGAAATCCAATCCATTCGCACCAATAACTTCACTGATATCGAAGTGATGAAAAAATTTGGCGAATTGTGGCAACAAACCATTTTGCAAGGGCATGGGCTGTCGGTGCTATATGGCGTGTATCATGAATATGCGTCAAACTATCAAGGTGATTATACCTGTAGCACGGCGAGCGAAATGCCCAATAATGGCAAAATGATTGAACTGCCTGATACCCCTTATCAAGTGTTTAAAACAAACCGTCTAGAATTGCCACAAACGTGGATAAAAATTTGGCAACTCGAAGCGCAAGGCGAAATTCATCGAGCGTATCACGTGGATTTTGAAAAATATCTGCTAGATGGGTCAGTTGAGATTCATATTGGCTTAAAGTAGCTTTCTTGATTAGACATTGAATACGGATAAATGATGCGAACTCATGCGATAAAAAATAGCAATCAAACCTTAATTGTTTACACAGCGTTTGTTAAAAAGGAATTTAAAAATGACAGATTACACTAATTTAAACTTAAAAATCGATAATCACATCGCCACTTTAACCCTAAACAATCCCCCTGCCCATCCGTGGACAAAGGACAGCTTAGCCAGTCTAAAACAGCTAGTTAGCGATTTGAATGCCAACAAAAAAGTACAAGCCTTGGTGGTGCATGGGGATGGTGAAAAGTTCTTCTCGGCAGGGGCAGACCTAAACAGTTTTGCCAGTGGTGACAAAGGTCAAGCGGTGGAGATGGCAATTGCCTTTGGTGAAGCCTTCGAAGCCTTATCCACCTTTCGTGGCGTATCCATTGCGGTCATTAACGGCTATGCCATGGGCGGTGGGCTTGAATGTGCATTGGCGTGTGATATCCGCATTGCTGAAAGCCATGCCCAAATGGCACTGCCTGAGCTATCGGTTGGACTATTGCCGTGTGCAGGCGGTACGCAAAACTTGCCTTGGCTGGTGGGTGAAGGCTGGGCAAAGCGCATGATTTTATGCGGTGAACGTATCAAAGCGGATAAAGCACTGCAAATTGGCTTGGTGGAAGAAGTGGTCGAAAAAGGTCAAGGTTTAGACACCGCGATGGCACTTGCTAAAAAAGTGGCTAAACAATCCCCCGATGCCATTGCGTCAAGTAAAGCATTAATCATGTCGGCACGCAAACAGCCCCCAAGTTTTAACTGGATTACCGAGCGTGAATTATTTGTGAAGTTATTTGATGGTGATAACCAAAAAGAAGGCGTCAATGCGTTCCTAGAAAAACGCTCACCAAAGTGGACATAAGTCAATAAGTATGATAAAAAAAGGGTACTTATGAACGTGAATTGGGTCTAATTATGAATAAAATTTTCACCACCATGATTTTATTGGCATTGTGTTCATCTGCCTTGGCAGCGAATGATATTTCTAGCCAAGAGGCGCAAGTTTTGATTAGCAAGTTCTATAGTACTTATGTACTGCAAGATGAGGGCAGCACGAGTTTTCTAGACAATAGCAACGCTTCAAACTGGGGAACGCCTAATTTTTTAGAAAAATTAAAAGCAGATTATGAGTTTGAGTGTGAAACTGACGATTGTTATGCCGCATACGCGTTGAGAACGAGCGCGCAAGATGGCAATGGTAGTAGCGGTGTTATTAGTATCACCCCGCGTCCAGACGGCTGGTACCGTGTCAATTATCGGGATATGGGTTGGAAAGGTGTGACGGATGTCAAAGTTGTTAGTGTCAATGGCATGCCAAAGCTTGATGACTACAAATTCATTTCAAGTAATGTTAAATAGCCTAACCATAATATCGTTAAGAAATACTGTTAAGAGATAAGCAAGAAAAAGGATAAACAATGCAAAACATGGAAAGCCCTGTATTATTTGACACCATTGCCACCCACTGCGGTCATGTGATTGCCACAATGACATTGAACGACCCCAAAGCCCTTAACGCCCTAAGCGTGGATATGTGCAAACTCATGGCAAACAAGCTCACCGAGTGGTCAAACGATGACAAAGTAGTTGCCGTGATACTCAAAGGCAGTGGTGACAAGGCGTTTTGTGCTGGCGGTAATATCCGCAAACTCTACGACAGTATGGTGGCAAATCCACCCCAAGCGCCTTTACAACAGCCCAATTCGTATGCGGTTGAATTTTTTGAAAACGAATACAGCCTATACCGCCAAATGCACTTTTACCAAAAACCCATCGTCTTGTGGGGCAATGGTATCGTGATGGGCGGCGGCATGGGCTTGATGGCGATGTGTAGCCACCGTGTGGTGACCGAAACCACGCGTTTTGCCATGCCAGAGATTACCATCGGCTTATACCCTGATGCCACAGGCTCATGGTTCTTGGCTCGCATGCCTGCCAAAGTTGGGCTATTTTTGGGACTCACGGGGGCGAACTGTAATGCCAAAGACGCACTATTTACTAGCCTAGCCGAATACGCCGTGGCAAGCGATGAATACCAAAAAGTGGTGGATGCCCTAAGCCAAGCCGATTGGCAATCAAGCCTTGATGGCAAGCAAGAAATCAGCTTGCACGATGTGGCAAGCCAAGCCTTATCCAGGGTTCATCACACCGATCATCTTGCTGAGAGTAACGTATTGACGCATTTTGCCAGTATTCAAAAGCTCGTCAATCAAGGCTCAATATATGCCATCGACCAAGCCTTGAAAGCTGACTTTGCCAGCACTGATAAATGGCTTAGCAGGGCGGTGGATACCTACCAACATGGTTGCCCTGTGTCTGCGGTGCTCACGTATGAAGCCTATGAGCGAGCCAAAAAATTGTCGCTTGAGCAAGTGCTGTATATGGAGATGAACGTATCCTTACACTGTGCCAACAATCTCGATTTTCGGGAAGGGGTGCGTGCGTTATTGATTGATAAAGATAAAAACCCTAATTGGAGTCGCACCATTGATGCGTGCGACAAAGCCTATATTGAGTCGCATTTTGCCACCGCCTTCCCAAACAGTGAGCACCCATTTGAAAGCTGGCTTGGCGAAGATGCTTTATCAGCAAAATTGGCAAAAAATACGATTTGATATAGCAAACGGCGGTTGAGTTCATCAACTCACGACCCATAAAATTTTATTTATAATATTTTTATTCATAACAAGGAGTGTTATATGTCAGCTATCAAAAAAATTGCCTTTATCGGACTTGGCAACATGGGCAAGCCGATGGCAGAAAATCTCATCAAAAACGGCTTTGCCCTAAACGTGTTTGACCTAAATACCGCCGTGCTAGATGACCTTGCCAAACAAGGCGCAACCGTTGCGACTTCACCGATTGAGGCAGGCAAAGATGTGGATATGGTCATCACCATGCTACCTGCAGGTCAACATGTCAAAGATGTGTATCTTGGCAAAGACGGTCAAGCGGGGCTACTTGATAGCGTGGGCAAAAACACGCTACTGGTCGATAGTAGCACCATTGCCGCCAGTGATGCCAGAGAAGTAGCAAAAGCGGCTACTGCAAAAGGCATTACTTTTATGGATGCCCCTGTGTCAGGCGGCACGGCAGGTGCAGCGGCAGGGACACTGAGCTTTATTGTCGGCGGTAGTGCTGAAAAGTTTGAGCAAGTCAAACCTGTGCTTGAGGCGATGGGCAAAAATATATTCCACGCAGGGGACGTGGGGGCAGGACAGGTTGCCAAAATCTGTAACAATATGCTATTGGGCGTCATCATGACAGGAACAGCTGAGGCGATGAATTTGGGGGCAAAAAATGGCTTAGACCCCAAAGTGCTATCAAATATCTTGTCATGCAGCACAGGTCGCAACTGGGCGCTAGAAGTGTGTAACCCACACCCCAATGTGGGCGATAACATGCCATCAAGCCGAGGCTATACAGGCGGCTTTATGAGTAAACTGATGCTCAAAGATATGAATCTTGCCAAACAAACCGCCAATGACACAGGGGTGGTCACGCCCATGGCAGACCAAGCCACCGCCTTATACACCCAGCACAGTGAGGCGCACGGTGACAAGGACTTCTCAAGTATCATGGCGCATTACGATGCAGAAGTGCTCAGTTAATTTTCGATAGACCTATTTTTAACACGCATGACAAAAAAGCTAGGGTTTTCCTAGCTTTTTTGTTCATTAAATTCACTGATAGGGATTGGGCTAGTGAGGGTTTTTTGCCTAAAGGGATTTGGCGCTCTTTGGCAGGATAGTGCCTAGACCACAAAACGCTGCGCCTATGCATTTTATGGTGCGCTTAGGCACTTTCAAAAAATCCCTCACAGATATCTTTGGCAGCCTTGTGCATATCAGGGACAAAACTAACCAAGTCGGCAAGCGACTTTCGCATTTTTGGGGCAGTGGTATAAAGTGAGCCAATATAACGCCCTTGGGTATCATTGATTGCCACGGCAACCGACACGGTTTGTTCGATATATTCTTCATCAGACACACCATATTGCTGGTTTGCCGTCTGATCAATGCTTTGGTTGAGTGCGCCAACTTCGGTTAGGGTGGCAGGCGTAATAGCAGTCAGTGGTAAATGCTTAATCAAGCTTGCTCGTTCTTCTTTTGGCAAGGTACTAAGATAAACCTTACCTGCTGCCGTGCACCACATCGGCGCGGTGGAATCGGTGGGCATATACACTTGCAGTGCAGATGGGCACGCCACGCGGTCAGTGTAGACCATATTGACATAATAAGGCACTGCCATGCCACAAGTTTCGCCAATTTTGTCTACCAGTTTTTGTAAAATGGCATGACGCTGAATAGCAACCTGCTGGCTTTGCCAAAGATGAATTGCCATATGCCGCGTACGCGAGGCGGGCACGATAGTGCCATTTAAGTCCACGCGCACAAACCCCTCTTCTTGAAGCTGTTGAATGAGGCGGTGCATGGTGGGTTTTGGAATGTCTAAAATCTCGGACAAATCCAAAGGCGATAACGCGCGCTGGGCGGCAGATACCGCTTCAATAATTTGTAATACACGGGTAATAGAAGAAACTCGAGCCATTATCGTTGTCTTTTAAAAATAATCGTAAAAATGCCTAACACTTACCCTACCTTGACTCAGCGCGTAGCTAAAAAGATTTTTAGAACCCGTATTTACAACGTCTTTGCCTTGTGATGGTGTAAATACAGGTTATTAAGGGCAAATTTTAATGATTATAGCAAATTTTGCTAAAATGAAATGCGCTAATTTACGAATGTAATTGTGATAGCGTGCAATGTTAGGTAATATAATCCCATTTTTGCTGTGTAAGGAAAAAATGCCGCTATGCCGCGTTTTGTGAGTTTTAATATCAACGGTCTAAGAGCTAGACCACACCAACTAGAAGCTGTACGCGATATCATCATGCCTGATGTCATTGGGCTACAAGAAACCAAAGTACATGACGAGGCATTTCCTCGTGCAGACGTTGAAGCACTGGGTTATCACGTAGAATTTTTTGGGCAAAAATCCCACTATGGCGTGGCATTACTATCAAAACAGCCCCCTATTTTTGTGCAAAAAGGCTTTCCAAATGAGGGGGATGACGCGCAAAGACGTTTTATCCATGCGCGCTATGACTTTAACGGCAAAGAGATTGACGTGTTAAATGGCTATTTTCCACAAGGCGAAAACCGCAAGCACGAAACCAAATTTCCCATGAAACGCAAGTTCTACGCGGATCTGACCCAATATATCTTGACACTCAAAGACCAACAGCGCAGCCTTATTTTGATGGGCGACATGAACATTGCCCCGCAAGATGTTGATATTGGCATTGGTGAAAAAAACGCCAAACGCTGGCTATCGCAAGGGACTTGTTCATTTTTGCCCGAGGAGCGCGAATGGTATCAAGCGCTACTTGCCAGTGACCTACATGACACGTATCGCCAGTTATATGCTGATAGCAATGAACGTTTTAGTTGGTTTGATTACCGCTCTAAAGGCTTTGATGATGAGCCAAAACGCGGCTTGCGCATTGACCATATTTTGATGAGTGCAGACTTAGCCGCCAAGCTTAATGGTGCAGGCATCAGCTATGAGCTTCGCGCCATGGAAAAACCCAGTGACCATGCGCCGATTTGGGCGGATTTTTTAGATTAGTATGTGATGATTGTTGAATATTCAAGGAGTAGGATTATGGCTGTTGGCAATGTCGAACTTGTCCCTTTACTGCCTGTCAAAGGCATCAAAATTGGTATCAGCGAAGCGTATGTTCGCTACCCAAACCGCAAAGACTTGACCATCTTTGACATTGCAGAAGGCGCAAACACCGCAGTGGTCACCACCCAAAACCAATTTTGTGCCGCGCCCGTGCAGCTCGTGCGCGAGTTTGTAACAAAAGCCAACCCACGCTATCTCCTCATCAACACAGGCAATGCCAATGCTGCCACAGGGGAAGATGGCAGACAACGCGCCTACGCTACCTGTCAAGCCTTGGCAGATAAAACAAGGATTAATGTTGAAGGCGTTTTACCCTATTCCACAGGGGTGATTGGTGAAGCCCTGCCAACTGATAGAATCATCGCAGGGCTGGATGACGCATTAGCCAATATGACCGATGACAACTGGCTAGAGGCTGCCCACAGTATCATGACCACCGATACCACCCCAAAAGGGCATAGCGAGCAAGTCACTATTGACAAAATTACCTATACCGTAACAGGTATTAGTAAAGGCGCTGGCATGATACGTCCCAATATGGCGACCATGCTAGGGTTTGTTGCCACCGATGCCACCATTGAACCCACATTATTGCAAAAAATTCTCATCGATTTGACCAATCAATCGTTTAACCGCATTACCATTGATGGCGATACCTCAACCAATGACTGCTGCACTTTGGTTGCCACTGGCAAAGCCAATCATGAAATAATTGATAGTGAAAACCATCCACATTTTGCCCAATTGTATGAAGCGATAAAATCAGTGATGTTAAAAATCGCGCAACTGATTGTCCGTGATGGCGAGGGCGCGACCAAGTTTATCACCGTCAAAGTCACAGGCGGCAACACGAGCGAAGAGTGCGCCAAAGTTGCCTATGCAGTCGCTCATTCGCCATTGGTAAAAACCGCGTTTTTTGCCAGTGATCCAAACTGGGGGCGTATCCTAGCAGCGGTGGGGTATGCAGGGGTTGACCTTGACCAAAGCAACGTCAATGTATCACTCGATGAGGTGCGTATTTGTGAACGTGGCGGCTTGGCACATGACTATACCGAAGCCCGCGGCAGCGAAGTGATGAAACGCCCCGAAATTACTATCCATATCGAGCTTGGGCAAGGGCAAGCACAAGATACGGTGTATACCTGTGACTTATCGTATGAGTATGTCAAAATTAACGCGGATTATCGTTCTTAAGCTAAATAAAGGTAACTCATGAAAAAACTAACCACATTCCTCTTTGTCATTACCACCGCGATTATGCTACAAGGCTGTGTGCATAAAATTGTCACTGTCCCCGTCAAAGTTGCCTATAAGACCACCAAAGGGGTGGTCAAAGGCACGGTAGCCGTTGCTAAAGCGGTAATACCAGGCGATAGCAACGATAAAAAAGACTAAAATTCATGAGCTGCCTGATCATTGATGGCAATCAGGCGTAGTGTCTTTGCCGTAATATTTCATACAGACAAAGCGCGCCAGCAATCGCCACATTTAGGCTTTCTTGACCGTTGGGCTGGGGTAGAGCAATGGGGTGTGACTGGGCAAGTATTTTGTCATCCACGCCTTGCCCCTCATGCCCCATGACTAAGGCTAACGGCTGGGTCAAATCGGTTTGATAAATCACTTGGTCAGTATGGCTACTGGTGGCAAACATGGGTACTTTGACCTTTGCCAAAACGTCTTCAACGCTTACGCCTTCAAAAATCGTTAGGCTAAAATTTGCCCCCATACCCGCTCGCAGCGTCTTGGGTGAATAGGCAGCCGCGCTACCTTGGGTACAAATCACCGTCTTTATGCCCACCGCTGAGGCGGTGCGTAACAGCGTGCCTAGATTGCCATTGTCCTGCACGCCATTGATGATGAGGCAATCGCTGGTGATGTCTTTATCAAAGGTGAGTGTAGGCATGTCAATAATCGCCATGATGGGCAGACTTTCCCCCAGGCTACGGATTTCTTTATACAGATGATCGCTGATGGTCAAGGTTTTGACAGTTGTCAGACGATTTAATAAAGTTTTGATTTCGTCATTGTCCAAACCGCTTTCGCTGACAATCACGGTTTGGGGCGTGAGGCTGGCATTGAGATAGCTTTCTAGCAAATGCGTGCCTTCAATCACGGTTTTGCCGAGTTTTTTACGCTGGCGTGACCCTGTGAGTAGGGCATAGGCAGTTTTGATGGTAGGGTTGTCTTTTGACGTAACGATTGGGTTATAAGTTGTCATTTTCTTCTCTAAAACTTATTTTTTGTAAAACATTTTGAATGTATAAAGGCAATTATTTCATCATCACTTATCACACCCAATTGAAAATGACTGGCAATGAGAGCCAGTTTCCATTGCCAAGCCGACAAAGTGTTCAAGTCATTTGCCATCATCAAATTCATCATTTAACCGATAAAAATGAGATTTATTTTCACCCACCACAACCAACAAATTTTTGGTAGCAAACAACGACAAATAACGCCTAACCGTTGCCGCTGATTTATCCAATAATTCTTGGGCTTGGGCTTGGGCTTGGGCTTGGGCTTGGCGATTGATTAAATATACATAAATTTGGCGAAAAACTTGCAACTCAGTAGCGGATAATTTATCGCTCAAAATTTGCAATTTATCGCTCACCTGCTCAAGGATTAAGCTATTGTTTTTAATCGCTAAAGACGCTTTAATTGAGCGAAGTCGGTGATTTTTACGAAGATGTAACTGCCGCTCGTATGCCACGCTCAACTGTCCGATTGTCTGAGAAATCGTGACGATTTGGTTGAGCATGGTGTTGGTAATGGAAAACGGCGGTT
>RRZU010584432.1_pt1 | contig 37554 bp, 33 predicted proteins | sample 2165561 | NCBI WGS metagenome assembly RRZU01 (sample SAMN10456909, study PRJNA506462) | wastewater metagenome | isolation source: wastewater sludge | place: USA: Moscow, Idaho | reverse complement strand
TATGATTACACCAAATCGGGTGAATCTCGTTTATTGTTTTACAAAATAACAGGTGCTGAACATGATTTGGCAGGCATTAAAGATATCAATATTGGAACTGAAATGTGGAGATTTTTTAATGGAGAGCCTCTATCAAATGGGATCGATGAAACATCTGAAAATCAACTAACATTCTATCCGAATCCTGCCACGGAAAATATTGTGGTTTCAGCTACAGGAGACTATGCTATTTACAATTTAAACGGAGAACTATTGTTGTCCGGAAAAATAGAAAAAGGAAATGATATCTCTGTCAAAAAATTATCAAAAGGAAACTATATTATCATTGTTAACAGCGATTCCAAAAATTTACAATCAATACTAACCATACAGTAATAATGGATTTTCAATTGATTATTGTTATCATTATTTGCATTTTAGCTTTTGGCTGGGTGGGGTGGAAATTCTATCGTACTATAAAAACCAAAGGTAAAAATGTGTGTGACGGTTGTGCCCTAAAAGCTTCTTGTCAAAAAAACATAAGTGAATGCGAAAAGAACCGCCAACCTGATTGCTGTGAAACAAAATGAAAAAAATTCTCTTTTTATCTATCATATTATTTTTCCCATTTATGATTAATGCACAAAAAGAAACAAATACATTAGTGAAAATCAGCACCCAATATGGGGATATGGTTGTTAAGCTATACAATGAGACACCTCAACATCGCGACAACTTTGTCAAGTTGATAAAAAGTGGTTTCTATAATGACTTGCTTTTTCACCGAGTAATCAAGGATTTTATGATTCAAGGCGGCGACCCGAATTCAAAAAATGCACCGGCGGGTAAGCAATTGGGTGCTGGCGATGTTGGCTATACCATTCCGGCAGAGTTTGTGTACCCAAAATATTACCACAAAAAAGGTGTTTTAGCAGCAGCCCGACAAGCTGACCAAGTGAATCCAACCAAAGCTTCCTCCGGCTGCCAATTTTATATCGTTCAAGGTAAAAAATATACCGAAGAAGAACTTACTCGTTTAGAAGCAAGTATGTTAAACAAATTAAAACAAAACCGCTTCTACGAATTGGTTGATGAAAACAAAGAAACGGTAAAAGAATGTCGCAAAAACAAGGACAATGCCGGTTTGGAAAAACTACAAGCCAGATTGGTTGCCCAACTAGATAAAGAATTCAAAACCAACACCTATAAACTTCCCGATAATATTCGTGAAGATTATAAAAACATGGGAGGAATACCTTTTTTAGACAATGATTACACAGTCTTTGGTGAAGTAATTGAGAATATTGAAATAATTGATAAGATTGCTGCAACAAAAACTAACCAAGGTGACCGTCCGGAAAAAGATATTAAAATGACCCTTTCCATTATTCAATAATCAATAAAAAATACCTGTAACATTTTTCCCTTAACTATCTATCTACCAAAATAATTGCTGCATAGTTTTCGTTTTTTTAAAATAAAACATTAACTTTGCAGCTCTTTTTTTACAACATAATGTCTAACAACTAATTAAAAAAAACAAACTGAAAAGAAAATGAAAAAAGAATTAGTACAACCCGATGAAAGTTTCGACTGGAAAGCATACGAAGAAGGTGCAGTTCAATCAGAAATGAGTAAAGAAGATTTACAAAATGCTTACAACAAGACTCTTAGTCAAATTAACACAAATGACGTAGTAGAAGGTACCGTTATTTCAATGAACAAAAGAGAAGTGGTTGTAAATATTGGTTACAAATCCGACGGTATCGTTTCTTTAAACGAATTCCGTTACAATCCTGACCTAAAAGTAGGTGATAAAGTTGAAGTCTTTATCGAATCACAAGAAGACAAAAAAGGACAATTGTCTCTTTCTCACAAAAAAGCACGTGCAAATCGTTCTTGGGACAGAGTTAATGAAGCTCTTGAAAATGGCGAAATTATTAAAGGTTTCGTAAAATGCCGTACCAAAGGTGGTATGATCGTAGATGTATTCGGAATCGAAGCATTCTTACCAGGCTCTCAAATTGACGTAAAACCAATTAGAGATTACGATGTATTTGTAAACAAAACTATGGAATTCAAAGTTGTAAAAATCAACCATGAATTTAAAAACGTTGTAGTTTCTCACAAGGCTCTTATCGAAGCTGAATTAGAAGCTCAAAAGAAAGAAATCATAGGTAAACTAGAAAAAGGACAAGTACTTGAAGGTACTGTTAAAAATATTACTTCTTATGGAGTATTTATCGACCTTGGTGGTGTTGATGGTCTTATCCATATCACTGACCTGTCTTGGGGTCGTATCTCTCACCCTGATGAGATTCTACAATTAGACCAAAAATTGAACGTTGTTATCCTTGACTTTGATGATGAAAAGAAACGTATCGCTCTTGGTTTGAAACAATTAACTCCTCATCCTTGGGATGCTCTTGATGCTAATTTAAAAGTTGGTGACAAGGTTGAAGGCAAAATCGTTGTTGTAGCTGATTATGGTGCATTTGTTGAAATAGCTCCGGGCGTAGAAGGTTTAATCCACGTTTCAGAAATGAGTTGGTCTCAACACTTACGTTCTGCTCAAGATTTTGTTAAGATAGGTGACAAAGTTGAAGCCGTTATTTTGACTCTTGACCGTGACGAAAGAAAAATGTCTTTAGGAATCAAACAACTTAAAGAAGATCCATGGGTTAATATTGAAGCAAAATACCCAATCGGAAGCAAACACACTGCGAAAGTTCGTAACTTTACTAATTTCGGTGTTTTTGTTGAAATAGAAGAAGGCGTTGATGGTTTAATTCATATTTCTGACCTTTCTTGGACTAAAAAAATCAAGCACCCATCCGAATTTACTCAAATAGGTGCTGATGTTGATGTTCAAGTATTAGAAATCGACAAAGACAATCGTCGATTGAGTCTAGGTCACAAACAATTAGAAGAAAATCCTTGGGATGTATTCGAAACTATCTTTACCAATGATTCTATTCACGAAGGTACTATTGTTGAATTATTCGACAAGGGTGCTGTTGTTTCTTTAGAGTATGGTGTAGAAGGTTTTGCCACTCCTAAACACTTGGTAAAAGAAGACGGTTCACAAGCAAAATTGGATGAAAAGCTTCAATTCAAAGTAATTGAATTCAACAAAGATGCTAAGCGTATCATTTTGTCTCACAGCCGTATTTTCGAAGATGCTCAAAAAGCTGCGAACAACGTAACCGAAGAAACTGCAACATCTGAAGAAAAACCTAAAAAGACTAAGAAAACCACGAAAAAAGCTGAAGAAACAACAACTTCATCTTCTATGGAAAAAACAACCTTGGGAGATATTGAAGGACTTGCAGCTTTGAGAGAAGAAATGGATAAAGAAGAAAAGAAAGCCGCAAAGAAAAAAGCTGCAAAATAATTTCTTCTTAACTCTTACCAAAAAGGGCTTACAAATTGTAAGCCCTTTTTTCATATGTATTGTCCGGTATAAGAATCCTTACAATTCACAATATCTTCCGGAGTGCCTGCACAAATTAGATATCCTCCCTTTTCGCCACCTTCTTTTCCCAAATCAATGATATAATCCGCACTTCGTATCACATCCAAATTATGCTCTATAATGATAACTGTATGTCCTTTTTCTATCAAGGCATTCATTGCTCGCATCAAAACCTTAATATCATGGAAATGAAGCCCCGTTGTTGGTTCATCAAAAATGAATATAGTCCGACTTTGCATTTCCATACTCAAAAATGAAGCTAATTTTACACGCTGACTCTCTCCACCAGACAATGTACTAGAAGACTGCCCGAGTTTGACATAACCCAAACCGACATCTTGCAAGGGTTTTAATCGTTTCACAATTTTTTTCTCAATTGTTTCAGTTCCTTTTTGAAAAAAGTCTATTGCTTGATCTACAGTCATATCCAATACATCAGCAATATTTAACCCTTGATATTTTACTTCCAAAATATCCGGTTTAAAGCGTTTTCCATGGCAAGCTTCACATTCCAATACCACGTCCGCCATAAATTGCATGGGAATAGTAATGGTACCTTCTCCCTGACACTCATCACAGCGTCCACCATCTACATTAAAAGAAAAATAACCAGCAGTAAAACCCATTTGCTTAGCAAACTGCTGGCTGGCAAATAGTGATCGAATTTCATCGTACGCCTTCAAATAAGTACATGGATTAGAACGAGAGGATTTTCCGATAGGATTTTGGTCAACAAACTCTACTGAATTTACCAAATGTAAACTTCCGCTCAGCTTACTATAACTGCCTACCCGATCTGCCGATTCACCAAAATGTCTTCTTAATGCAGGATAAAGGACATCTTTTACCAACGACGATTTACCCGAACCACTCACGCCAGTAATAACAGAAATAACATTTAATGGGAACTTTACATTTATTGATTTTAAATTATGTTCAGTAGCCCCTTCAATTTCTATATAATTAACACTTTTGCGTCTAAAATTAGGAATAGCCATTTTTTCATCTCCCAATAAATAACGCAATGTATAAGATTGTTCTTTCAAGGAAACATCAGACTCCGCTTGTTTCATTAAATCTATGGGATTTCCTTGTGCGACTATATGTCCTCCCAAACGACCCGCATCAGGACCTATATCAATAATCCAATCCGCAGCTCGCATAATTTTTTCATCGTGTTCCACCACGACAACAGTATTTCCAAGTTCTTGCAATTGCCTCAAAACTTTTATCAGCATATCTGTATTTCGAGGATGCAAACCAATGCTTGGCTCATCCAAAACATACAAAGAACCTACTAAATTACTTCCTAACGAGGTTGCCAAATTAATGCGTTGGCTTTCTCCTCCCGAAAGAGTATTTGATAACCGATTAAGAGTAAGGTACTCCAATCCGACATCTAGCAAATATTGTACGCGTGTTTTAATTTCAGTCAACAGACGAAAACCAATAGCCAACTCATTTTCAGAGAGAACTATATTATCAAAAAATATTTTTAAATCAAGAATGGAAAGATTGACCAAATCCGTAATGGTTTTACCGGCAATCTTCACATACTGAGCCTCCTTTTTCAAACGAGAGCCGTTACAATCAGGACAAACAGTTTTGCCACGATAGCGACTCAACATAACTCGATACTGTATCTTATATTGGTTAGATTGTATCCATTTAAAAAAATCATTCAAGCCATAAAAATACTTATTTCCAGTCCAAAGCAGTCTTTTTTGTTCGGATGTAAGTTCATGATAAGGCTTATGTATAGGAAAATTAAACTTATCGGCATGAAGAATAAGATTTTGCTTATCTTCATTCATTTTTTCACTTTTCCAGCAAGCAACAGCATCATCATAAATCGATAAGGATTTGTTAGGAATGACTAAATCTTCATCTATTCCTATAACAGAACCAAAACCTTCACAAGTGGGGCAAGCTCCCAATGGACTATTGAAACTAAACATTTGTTCTGTTACTTCTTCAAACACAATACCATCAGCAGTAAAGACTTTCGAAAATTCTTTCTCTGTAATAATCTTTCCTTCGTTATCAAAAACGATAACATGACAAACTCCTTTTCCTTCGTAAAAAGCCGTTTCAATAGAATCTCCTACTCTATTAAAAAAAGATATATCTCGCAAAACAGGAAAACGGTCAATGACTAAAAAACACGTTCCTTTTTCTATGGGTTGTAAAAGAGCCTCATCTATTTTCACAAATTTTCCTGCCAAAAAGACTCTGCTAAATCCTTCTTTTTGAAGCAAGAGCAAAGTATCGGATATCGTTTCATCCGAATTAGGATAAATAGGAGAAACTATTGCCACACGCGTATCTACAGCTAATGTCCCTATAAAATCGAGTACATCTTTGGTATGGTGTTTTTTGACTTCCTCTCCTGAAACAGGTGAAAAAGTTCTTCCTATGCGTGCAAAAAGCAAACGTAGATAATCGTAAATCTCAGTGGATGTACCTACGGTAGAACGTGAATTTCGTGTTTTTACCTTTTGTTCCACTGCAATAGCCGGTGGAATACCTTTGATATAATCTACTTCGGGTTTACTCATTCTACCTAAAAATTGTCGTGCATACGACGACAGACTTTCAACATACCTTCGTTGCCCCTCGGCATACAAAGTATCAAATGCTAAGGACGACTTTCCGGAACCTGAAACTCCGGTAATAACAACAAATTTTCCGCGAGGAATCTCTACATCAATATCCTTCAGATTATTAACCCGTGCCCCTTTTATTTTAATCGACCCTTTTTCACTCATACAATAATAGATATCATAAAAAGCGTCGAATAGAAACTATTCGACGCTTTCATTTTTCATAATCCAATTTTAAATAGATAATATTCTAAGCGTTGAAAACAACTCATGATCAACAGGTTTATCATCTTTAATTGCCCTTGTAAAAGGAACAAATACTATTTTATCATTAACAACTCCAACCATTACGTTACGCTGTTCCTGTAGTAATGCATCAATAGCCGCGGCACCCATTCTACTAGCCAAAATACGGTCTGAAGCAGAAGGAGAGCCTCCTCTTTGAATATAACCAAGTATCACAACTCTAACGTCATATTGAGGACATTCTTTTTTCACACGTTCTGCAACGCCATGGGCTCCTCCGGTAGCTTCACTTTCTGCTACTATTACGATACTACTGTTTTTTGTTTTACGAAAACCGTTCTGAATTACTTCTGTCAATAAATCATCCTTAATCGCAATCTCAGGGATAATAGCAGCTTCAGCTCCCGAAGCAATAGCAGCATTCAACGCCAAGAATCCGGCATCTCTACCCATTACTTCTATAAAAAACAAACGTTCATGAGAAGAAGCCGTATCGCGTATTTTATCAACCGCCTCAATCACTGTATTCAGTGCAGTATCATATCCTATGGTAAAGTCGGTACCACACAAATCATTATCAATCGTACAAGGTACCCCAACAATTGGGAAGTTAAACTCCTGAGCAAAAAGTTTGGCTCCGGTAAACGTTCCATCACCACCAAGAACAACCAAGGCATCTATACCATGCCTCTTTAAAGTTTGGTAAGCAATCTCTCTTCCTTCTCTTGTCTTAAATTCTTCACAACGGGCAGTTTTAATAATAGTTCCACCATGCTGAATGATATTACTCACATTTTGGGTCTTAAAATCAACGATTTCATCACTTATAAGCCCCTTATAGCCTTTATAAATAGCCTTCACGTTTATCCCATTATATATAGCAGCACGTGTCACGGCTCTAATGGCTGCATTCATTCCGGGAGAATCTCCTCCGGAAGTTAACATTCCTATTGTCTTTACTTGATACATATGGCAATTTAAATTTAAGTTAATTTAGTTTTATATAGTATACAAACTTTCTTCTATTTTATGTTGGACCTCTTCCATTTGCCATTTCGGAGTAGAGGTTGCCCCGCAAATTCCGATAGACGTTACATTTTTCAACAAGTCAACATCAATTATATCGACTGAAGATATAAAATGAGAATTCGAATTATGGAGCTTACACTCTTCAAACAATACTTTTCCATTAGAACTCTTTAAGTCACTAACAAAAAAAATCAAATCATGTTCTGCTGCAAATTTACGAATATTTGGAATTCGATTAGCAACTTGACGACAAATTGTGTCTTGATATTTAAAATTTATACCTGGTAAAATTCTTTTCTTGATTTCTTCAACCAAATGTTTAAACCCTTCAATAGATTTAGTCGTTTGAGAAAAAAAAACAATATTTTTAGAAAAATCTATTTTATCCAAATCTTCTGTGCCCTCAACAACAATTGCTTTTGAATCCGTTTGTCCGACTAGCCCTTTAACCTCAGCATGCCCTATTTTTCCGTAAATCACTATCTGATCTTCCGGATTAGGCGATTCTATGTAGGATGTGTGAATTTTTTTTTGCAAATTCAAAACTACGGGACAAGTAGCATCTATAATTTCAATATTATTGCGTTTTGCTAATTCATAAGTTGAAGGAGGTTCACCGTGTGCCCTGAGTAAAACTTTCGTATTTCTCAGTTTTCTAAATTGCTCGTGGTTAATAATCCGCAGTCCTTTACTCATTAGCCTATTAACTTCATTTTCATTATGCACAATATCTTCCAAACAAAACAAAATTCCTCCCTTTTCTAATTCTTGCTCTGCTTTTTCGATGGCATTTACGACTCCAAAACAGCAACCTGATGCTTCATCAACATCTATCTTTACCTTTTGCATATTGTCTCTTTATACCTTTCCAAAAGCCAATTATTTTGTTCTTCGATGGTCATTTTCCCATTATCTAAAACAAAAGCGTCGCCAGCTTTTCTTAAAGGACTTTCAGCCCTTGTTTCGTCCAACAAATCACGTTCCTGAATATTTTTTAATATTTCATCAAAACTACCTTGTTGTCCTTTAAGTTGCATTTCTTCAAATCGACGTTGTGCTCTTATTGTTGCATCTGCAATAACAAAAATTTTCAATTCTGCCTGCGGAAAAACAACCGTCCCAATATCTCTCCCATCCATTACAAGACCTTTTTTCTCCCCCATTTTTTGTTGCAAAGCAACCATCGCTTTTCGTACAAATTTAATAGCACTTACTTTACTCACAAACTCCGAAACTTGAAGACTTCGAATTTTATCTTCTACATTCTTTCCATTTAAAAAAGTCTCCATCGTTCCATCTTCTCGCGTCTTGAAATCTATATGAATATAAGATATGAGTTCACGTAATCTTTCTTCGTCAATTTTCCCCTCACATAAGATATCGTTTTCTAAACAATAAAGTGTTACTGCACGATACATAGCTCCAGTGTCTACATAAGAATATCGTAACGATTTAGCAAGAGATTTTGCCATTGTACTTTTCCCACAAGAGGAATAACCATCTATCGCTATAACTATCGGTTTCATTATACAAAATTAGATTCTATGGTTACAAACCAAATTGGCTCAAATTAGTAGACAAAGAAACGTGGCAAGTTGTTGCTGCCTGATGATAAGAAGCAACACCAACAGCTATCTCAAATTTATTCAATTTTAGACCCAAACCTCCGGAAAATCCCGTTAAAGAAAAAACATCCGGAACAATAAGTTCTTGACCTCTTTCAAAATTATAAGAAACTGATAACCAAAACTTATTCGAAGGAGGTAGAATATCTACTCCGACAATAAAATGCCTCAAAAGAACTTGAGCAAAATTCGATGCATCAGTTGATTCAGAAGAGGATGAACTATTAGTAGCATACCTATAATTCCATCTTTCCAAATTTTGCATTGTGCAATGAAAAGCAAAAGGAGCATGATTTAATTGTTTGCTTACCCCTACACTTATTTCGAGTGGCAACATTTCATTCTGTGAATATTCATCATCAGAGTCGTATCCTAAAAACTGAACACCTATATTTCTCGTAGCAAATCCTACTTTCAGTCGTGATTCGGAATCATAATATTGTATTCCTAAATCGGCAGCCAATGCATAACTGGAATATTGTTCGTATGCCGAAACAATGGGTTTAAAAGCAACACCTATTGTAAAATATTTATTCAAAACCCGAGAATAAATGGCACTTAATGCAAAATTTTGTGCCTTAAACTGACTTGTGGCAACACCATTTTCATCAAACCCGTCGAATGTTCCGTAGTCAGCCATCTGAAACGCAATAGCCAAAGCATCTATATCACTCAGTTTCATTGAATAAGAACCTGACCCATAACCTGATCCGGCAATATAAATAGAATAATTCAAATTAATCATTTTATTGGTATTAACCGTAAGCAGTGCAGGGTTACAAAAGGCAAAATTGACATCATCACCCACAAAAGCTACATCATTACCTCCCAAGGCTGCAACATGTGCAGAAACGGGATACTTCAAAAAAGACCCAACAACAGTCGTTTCTGCTTGTAACAACAAACAAAAGAAACCACTAAGAAAGAATATGTATGTTAATAATAATTTCTTCATTTATTAAAAAAACGCTCAAATATACACATTTTTTCATGAAAAACTTAGGGTCTAAAATGCCAAGCACAATTTTAATGAATTTTTATTAAAAGAGACTTGTATTGTAACTAAATATTAAAAAAAATACTACATTTGCGAGTGGTTAAAAGGGCTTTGAACAAAAGCCTAAACGAAGAATTGGAAGCTCATGGTAGTGCTTCGTAGGTAATTAGTAAGAATTCTATCTATTCACTTCCATATTAAAAAAAAAATAAGGGGGAAGCCTTTCCGATTTTGGCAAGGCTTTTTTAACAATTTTGAATAGCAATGATGGTGGAAAACCCAACACAAATAGAAACCGAAAAAGTTGTCCTTGTTGGATTGATAACTCAATCTCAAAATGAAAAAAAGGCAAAAGAATATTTGGATGAATTGGCCTTTTTGGCAGATACTGCGGGAGCCGTTGTTGTAAAAAAATTTCTTCAACGGGTAGAATATGCAAATGCTAGAACTTTTGTTGGTAAGGGAAAACTCGAAGAAATAAAGAAATACGTTGATGAAAATGATGTCAGTTTGGCTATTTTTGATGACGAATTATCCCCTGCCCAACTACGAAACCTCGAAAATGAGCTGCGAATAAAGATTTTGGACAGGACAAATCTTATTCTTGATATTTTTGCCAAAAGAGCACAAACTGCACATGCTAGAACTCAAGTAGAACTAGCTCAATACGAATATCTATTACCTCGACTAACAGGTCTTTGGACTCACCTGGAAAGACAACGGGGAGGTATCGGAATGCGTGGTCCGGGCGAATCGCAAATAGAAACTGACAGACGTATTATTTTAACTAAAATAGCACTCCTAAAGGAGGAACTTATTTCCATAGACAAACAAAAAAGTATCCAAAGAAAGAATCGGGGAAAAATGGTCAGAGTCGCATTAGTGGGCTACACCAATGTGGGAAAATCTACTATGATGAACTTATTGAGCAAATCCAATGTGTTTGCCGAAAATAAACTGTTTGCAACATTGGACACAACGGTAAGAAAGGTTACTATTAACAATTTGGCCTTTTTACTAACAGACACTGTTGGTTTTATCCGAAAATTGCCTCATGGACTAATTGAATCCTTCAAATCTACACTCGACGAGGTTAGAGAAGCCGATATATTAATTCACATTGTGGATATTTCCCATCCGACATTTGAAGAACAAATCGATGTAGTAGAAAAAACATTGCACGAAATTGACAGCTCTGAAAAGCTCACCATATTGGTTTTCAACAAAATAGATGCTTTTAAATACGATAAAAAAGATGAATTTGATTTAACCCCAAAAAAGAGAGAAAATTTCTCTTTAGAAGATTTAAAGGCAACTTGGATGGCAAAATTAAATAAGAATTGTATCTTCATATCGGCAAAAGAAAAAACAAACGTAGAAGAATTGAAATCTCTCATTTATGATAGAGTAAAAGAAATTCACACTACTCGGTTCCCATACAACGACTTTTTATTCAATCTGTACGACGAAAACGATGAGTTTTAGTATTTTTGAAAAATTATAGTGATTATGGAAAAATACAGAGCACTAACTCAACAGGAAATAGACATTCTCATTAAACAACAATGCTCCTCCGATAATTGGAAGAACATCCGCGTCAAAGAGGGTTTTTCTACTGATTATATCCATAATGTTCATTTCTCAGGCAACACAAAACTTGGACTGTTCGAAAAAGAATTCACTCTTGACGGTGGATTAAAAAGACATTCAGGTATTTATCAAGCCTCTCTTCACAACTGTGACATTCAAGACAATGTATTCATCAAAAATATAAATAATTATATTGCCAATTATGTAATTGAGGAAAATTCTTTTATTGAAAACACCAATCTAATTGCGGTTACAGAAAAAACAAGTTTTGGTAATGGAACAAAAATTTCGGTTCTGAATGAAGGTGGTGGTCGAGAAATCTTGATTGCAGATAAATTATCATCCAACTTGGCCTACATAATGGCACTCTACAGACATCGAGAAAAAACTATCAACCAGATAGAAAAAATCATAAAATCATATTCCGAAAGTATTAATTCAACAATAGGAACTATTGGTAAAAACGTCACAATAACAAATTGTGGCATTATAAAAAACACGAAAATAGGTAATTTTGCAATACTTAATGGCGTTTCAAAACTTACCAATGGTAGTATCAACAGCAATGAAAATGACCCCGCTTTTGTTGGAGAGAATGTTATTGCTAATAACTTCATTGTATCTTCCGGAGCAAAAATAACAGAAGGGGCTCTTTTGGAAAACTGCTTCATCGGGCAAGCATCATTGGTCGGGAAAAACTTTTCCATCTACGACTCTGTACTCTTTTGCAACAGCCAAGCATTTCACGGAGAAGCGTGTGCCATTTTTGGTGGACCATTTACGGTTTCTCACCACAAATCGACCTTACTCATTGGGGGAATGTTCTCATTTTTCAATGCAGGTAGTGGTTCGAATCAAAGTAATCACATGTACAAGCTTGGACCAGTTCATCAAGGAATTATAGAACGCGGTTCTAAAGCCACTAGCAATTCCTACATCATGTGGCCTGCTAAAATAGGAGCATTTTCTTTAGTCATGGGAAGACATTACAACAATTGCGACTCCTCGAATCTTCCCTTTTCTTATTTGGTCGAAAATAACGGTGAAACCTACATTATACCAGGTATTACCTTACAAAAAGTCGGAACTATTCGCGACGCACAAAAATGGGGTAAAAGAGACAACCGAAAGGACAAAAATTTGTTGGATCAAATAAATTTAGAATTATTTACACCATACACAATTGGAAAAATATATGAAGGACTCAATATTTTGAAATCCATTCAACGTGAATCAAAAGAGACAGCCGGCATATATAATTACCAAAAGGCCAAAATCAAAGAATCAGCACTTTCAAATGGAATCAAATATTACGAAACTGCCATTATTCAATACATCGGCAATAGCATTAGCAAACGATTCCAAGAAAATGCATTTTCTACTATACAAGATTTTCATACCGTTCTTGGTACGGAAACAGAAAAAGGAAAGGGCGATTGGGTTGATATTTCAGGTCTTATCGCTCCAAAATCAGAAATTGATAGCCTGATGGATTACATCGATAATAAAACCATCAACAACATTGATGCAATAAATGACCATCTTTTTACAATAAACAAAACTTACGATGCATATCAGTGGACTTGGACTTGCGATAAATTAGAAAAACTTTTAGCAAAAAAGATAGATGAAATTCTTCCATCAGATATCACCTCTGTTCTTGAAAAATGGATAGAGAGTATTACCGAACTACACAAATTATTATACAATGATGCAAAAAAGGAATTTGACGTAAATGCTCAAATAGGATTCGGAACAGATGGCAATGAAGACGAAAAAAAAGCAGATTTTATAAATGTTCGTGGTCATTTGGAAGAAAATCCATTTATAAAATACTTAAAAAACGATACGCTCGAAAAAACATCTTTAGCAAAAGAATTAATTAATAGAATTTCTCTCATAAAATGTTAAAATCAAAAATTAGATATACTTTCCAATTTATTAAATATCTCTGCGTTAGCAAACCCAAAGGAGGGTTTGGTATTCATTCTCCTTTCGTTTTTTATCTAATTACCCAAATTATCGAAGAGAAAAAGCCTTACTATTGCTACCATAAAATAGAAAGACTTCGAAATGAATTAAAAAAAGATCAAAACTCAATCTTTGTTGCCGATTTTGGCACCGGAAAATCATCGCAAAGAAAAATTGCTAATATTGCCAAAAGGAGTCTCAAACCCCGCAAATATGCACAACTATTATTTCGTCTTACCGTCCATTCTCACCCAAGAAATATTTTAGAACTTGGCACATCTTTAGGTATTACAACGGCATATCTAGCCTCTGCTAATTCAAAAGCAACGGTTTATACTATCGAGGGTTCAGGTGAAATTGCGAACATCGCAAAACAAAATTTTCGACGAATAAACATCAAAAACATTCAACTTTTCGAGGGTCAAATAAGTTCTCAATTACCCAATGTTTTAAATCAAATGGATTCTCTTGACCTTGTATTTTTCGATGCCAATCACAAAGGAATTCCAACTCTATTGTATTTTAACATGTGTCTTGAAAAGATTAATTCACAAACTATTTTTATATTTGATGACATTTATTGGTCAAAAGAAATGACGAATGCATGGCAAGAAATATACATGCACCCCAAAGTATCCATTTCCATCGATCTTTTTTCAATTGGTATCGTGTTTTTTAATCCGGACTTGAAAAAAGAACACTATATTGTAAAATTCTAACCAACCGACAATCATGAAAGTATACACAAAAACAGGAGATAATGGTACTACTAGTCTTATTGGTGGTCAACGTGTAAAGAAAAACGATACAAGACTGGAAATTTATGGAACAATTGATGAACTTAGTAGCTTTTTAGGCTTATTGAAAAGCCAAGACATAGACACTTCGTACAAAAAAGATATTAACAACATACAACAAACCTTAATTCAAATCAACATTGTTTTTGCTATTGATGAAAAAGAAAATCCGGAAATTGCTCAGAAATATCAGTTCGACAACAAAAAAATCACGTGGATAGAAACAAAAATTGACAATTATGACAAAAACTTGCCCCCGATAACTGAATTTTTAATTCCTGGAAAGAATCAAAATTCTTCCATTTGCAACATATGCCGCACAATATGTCGCCGTACCGAAAGAAGGATTTTTGAAATAGAGTTATCTGAAGAACAAAAAAAGGCAGCAATATTCGTAAATAGGCTATCCGATTTTTTATTTATTTTGTCGAGAAAATTAACCTAAAATTAGCATTAAAAAAATATATTCAAAATGTTGTTGAATAAAAAAATATCTTTATCTTTGCCAGCAGTTTAGGCGTTTTTAGTCGAAAAATAACAAACCGTAAACACTTTTTATATATAATTATGTATTGGACGTTAGAATTAGCATCAAAACTAGAAGACGCTCCTTGGCCTGCAACCAAAGATGAATTAATAGATTTTGCGATTAGGTCTGGCGCCCCGCTTGAAGTAATCGAAAATTTACAAGAGATAGAGGACGAAGGAGAGATCTATGAAACAATCGAAGATATTTGGCCGGATTACCCAAGCAAAGAGGATTTCTTCTTTAATGAAGATGAATACTAGTAGCGACTTTTTTCTTCTCGAAATTGTAAAAGATTTTATTTAGCACAATAAATTAGAGAAGAATATCGTTATGTACAGAGTATTTTACTGTTTATAAAGAAGGCCTAACTTATAGGTTGGTGGCCTATAAGATTTATGAAAAGATTTTTATTTTTAATCATAGCACTTACTTTTAGTTTAGCAAACTCTGTAGGACAACAACATTCGCAATTTAGCCAATATATGCTAAATCTGAATAATATAAGTCCAGCAGATGTCGGAAGCAGTAGCATGATAAATCTTTTCGGAACAACAAGACAACAATGGGTAGGACTCGAAGGAGCTCCAAAGTCGACGATGGTGAGTGTCGACCTCCCTTTCAATATTAATAATACAAAACACGGTGCCGGTTTATATTTTTTAGATGAGAGTATTGGTTTATTCTCTAATCAAAGTGTAAATTTGGAGTACGCATATCATATGCTTTTATCCGAGGAAAGTTACCTTAGCGGAGGTTTTACTGTTAATTTTAAAAGTTTGAGCTTTAATTCTGGAGACGTTTATAACGTAACAAGTGATTACCATACTTCAAGCGATCCTTCTATTCCAACTGGAAGCGAAGTATCTGACTTAAGGGTAGGCTTGGGAATTGGCTTCTTATTTAGAACCAAAGACCTTTTTGCCGGCATTTCATTATTAAACGTTACTTCTCCCGTTTTCGAATTGGGTAATGTAGAATTCAAAGATCCTCTGAATCTTTGCTTTACAGGTGGATACAATATTTTTCTTCCAAATTCGTTATATGTATTGAAACCCTCAACACTATTAAAAACAGATTTTTCATCTTGGCAGATAGATATTAATGCTAATCTTGAGTATAAGGAAACTTTTTGGGGAGGAATTGGATACAGGATGGAAGACGCCGTCGTTTTTATGTTGGGAATGAGGGTATTTGATGGATTGAAAATAGGTTATTCATTTGATTTACCTACATCAAAGCTCATTAATACAGGAGCTGGCAATCATGAAATAACGCTCGGATATAGTTTCAATATAGATTTCTCAAAGAAGAATAGTTACAAGAGCATACGCTTTTTATAGAATATGCAAAACCTTAAATTGATAATATGAAAAAAGTACTTTTCTCCCTACTCGCTGTAGTGACGTTTGTTGGTTGTAGCAACAAAGGAAGTGGTGAATTGGTTGGTGTAAAAGGAGATGCTTGGCAAGATCCAACTCCCTATGGAATGGTTTACATAAAATCGGGATCTTTTACTATGGGATCTAACGATCAGGATGCAAACTGGGCTTTGGCTACACAATCAAAAGTTGTTTCTATTGATGCTTTTTGGATGGACGAAACAGAAATAACAAACCGCGAATACAAGCAATTTGTTTTTTGGGTAAAGGATTCTATTGTTAGAGGAAAATTGGCTGATGCTGGTGATGACAATTATAGAATTTCCCAAGACAAACAAGGAAATGAGCTTACCAAACCTCATTTGAATTGGAATAAAAAAATTCCGTGGACGAAACCTACAGAAGAACAACAAGAAGCCATCAAGTCCATGTATTATGGAGAAGATGAGTCTATCGCTCTTACACCCGAACTTAACGGACAAATTCTTAATTACAGATACAGCTGGATAGATTATAACCAAGCCGCTCTTAAGAGGAACAAATTCAATACCAATAAAGGTAAATTTGAGTCTGATATTTCTATGTTGGGCAAAGGAAAAGACAGTGCCGATGTTATGATTAAAAAAGACACTGCATATGTTGACGAACAAGGTTATATTGTAAACAAAACTCGTTTTGTTGAATTAAAGAATCGTCGTGATTTTATATCTTCTAAAATCATTAATGTTTATCCTGACACTCTTTGCTGGATACGTGATTTCACCTATGCTTATAATGAACCTTACATGAAAATGTATTTTTATCATGATGGGTATGGAGATTATCCTGTTGTAGGCGTAAATTGGGAGCAAGCAAGTGCCTTTTGTCATTGGAGAACTTACTTCTACAACCATGCACAAATACAAAACAAACAACATATTGTCCAGGATTATAGACTACCTACTGAATCTGAGTGGGAATATGCAGCAAGAGGTGGTCGTGATTTATCGATGTATCCTTGGGGTGGAAATTACATCAGGACAGCAAAAGGCTGTTTCTTAGGAAACTTCAAACCCATGCATGGAAATTATACGGTTGATGGACACATGGTAGCAGCAAAAGTGGCATCTTTTCCACCAAATGATTACGGTTTGTATGATATGGCTGGGAACGTTGCTGAGTGGACATCTTCTGCTTATCATGAATCAAACTACAGTTTCGTAAATGATTTAAATCCAAGTTACCAATACAATGCGAAGGCTAGTGATCCTGAAATAATGAAGCGTAAAGTAATTAGAGGAGGTTCATGGAAAGACATTGGCTACTATTTGCAATGTGGAACCAGAACCTATGAATACCAAACTGAAAATCGCTGCTACATAGGATTTCGTTGCGTAAGGAGTGTGATCGGTGCAAATCAATAACCTTAAAAAAATTATTAACTGAATATTTATAACCCTAAAAATCAAAAAAATGAGTAAAGAAAATTTCTTAACAAGCGAAAAAGGAAAAAGAATCACAGGTATGGCCTATGGACTTGGAGCTTCTGTCGTAATTATTGGAGCACTATTTAAAATTATGCACTTTCCCGGAGCGGGTCCAATGCTTATGGCAGGTATGGGATGCGAAGCCGTATTGTTTGCACTTTCAGCATTTGAACCAGCCCACAAAGAATTTGACTGGAGCCTCATATATCCAGAATTTGCTGACGCAGAAGCTGCCGCATCACAACCAAGAGAAAAAATTCAACAACCTAAGGGAAATTTAAATCTTTCTGGTGTAGGTTCATTGGCTAAAGAAAAAAAAAAAAAATTAAAAGAAGGAATCAAAAAATTGGGTGAAACCGCTTCTCAAATAGTAGACATTTCTGGCGTTTCCTCCGCTGCTTCTGTTTATGTCAAGAATATGAATAATGCTTCGGATGCAATTAGTGCTTTTGCTTCTACTCAAGTTGGCTTAAAGAATTCTTCTGATTCTTTGTTCCAATCATATAAAACTGTTGCGGAAAGTATGACATCAGCTGCTACTGATGCTAAGGGATATATGCAAGAAATGCAAGGAGTAACAAAAAGTTTATCTTCAATTAACGCAGGCTATGAATTACAATTGAAAAATATTGGAACTCAAGCCGAAATGATGGAAGTTGTAACATCTGATCTCAGCAAAATAAAATCAACAATGTCTTCTGCGGCAGAAGAATCAGAAGCATTTAAAGCTCAGGCAACTAAGTTAACTCAACAAGTTAGCAGTTTGAACAATGTTTATGGCAATATGCTTAATGCATTCAATGCAAGGGCTTAATTTTTTAATCGTATAAAAAAAAGATAACGAGATATGAGTGCAACAAATTGTCCGGAAACACCGAGACAAAAGATGATAAGTATGATGTATTTGGTACTAACAGCGATGCTTGCGCTGAACGTATCTACAGAAGTACTTAATGGATTTACTTTGGTTCAGAGAAGTTTATCACAAAATATTGCCAGCTCTGACATGCAAAACAATGTTATGTATCAACAATTTCAAGATTTGAATTCTCAGAATCCTGCCAAGGTTGGAGAGTGGTTGAACAAAGCCAAATATGTTAGAGAAAAAACAGATAGTCTATACAATGTGATTGAACAACTTAAAGTTGATATTGTAAAAAAAGCGGATGGACCGGAAGGAGATGTAAACGACATTAAAGCAAGAGACAACCTGAACATTGGAGGTGAAGTTGCTTTGCTAACTAATAGGGCAAAAAAACTGAAAAAATCAATTAATAGGTATGCTGATGAAATGTCGAAGTTGGTTGCAAAGGATACTTCTAAAGTGCGTACTATAAAAGAAAACTTTAAAACTACAGGCATAAAAGCGGCCAATGGAGATCCAGTATCCTGGGAAAATGCAATTTTTGAAACTATGCCGATTGCTGCTAGTATTACCCTATTGACAAAAATTCAGTCAGACTTAAAGAATACCGAAGCAGGAGTTACCAGTTACTTGAAAAATCAAGTGGATGCGAGTGACTTTCGTGTAAATAAGATTGAAGGGTTGGTAATTTCTCAAACAGGTTACGTAACGAGAGGTGGAAAATATTCCGCTAAAATAGTTCTTGCAGCTATGGACTCAACAAAAAAACCAACAATTACAGTAAACGGAAGACAACTAACTGGTAATGCATATGACGTACAATGCGGTTCAGTAGGTACATTCCCTGTAAAAGGAACAATTGTACTACCAAGAGGGGATGGATCTTTGCAAGAATACAAATTTGAAAGTTCTTACATTGTTGGAGAACCCACCGCTACTATTTCTGCTGATATGATGAATGTCCTTTATGCAGGAATCGAAAATCCAATTAGTGTTTCTGTACCGGGTATTCCTGCTCAAAACATCAATGTGTCAATAACGAATGGAGCATTAACAAGAACCGGCAAAGGTTGGTCTATTAGACCTTCAAGAGTGGGACAAGAATGTAATATCTCCGTATCTGCTAAAGTATCTGAAGGAAAAGTTCAATCAATTGGTTCAAAACCTTTCCGTGTGAAAGCATTGCCACCTCCTATAGCGTATATTGAATATAAAGATGATAAAGGAAACCTTCAAAAATATAAGGGTAGTCGTCCTTTGGCAAAGGGAAGTTTAATCGGAGCAAATGGAGTAAAAGCTGAATTAGATGATGCTGACTTAGATGTTAAATATCACGTATTGGGATTTGATGTGAACTATTTTGATTCAATGGGAAATACAATTGTAGAAGTATCTTCCGGGACAAATTTCACGCCAAAACAAACGGATATTATGCGAAAAATGAGCAGGGGAAGGAGTTTCTATATTTCCCGAGTTCGCTCCAAAGGTCCTGATGGCATTGAACGAGTATTACCTCCTATCGAAGTAATAGTAAATTAAAACTAAAAAACATGAAAACGTATTATCATTTATTTGTAGTCGGAGTTTTCTTCTTGTTTGCGGGTCAGCTTAGTGCCCAAGATAAAGAAAATTCTTTCTTCGAAGGAAATGGAGAAATATCTACAAACCTTCCTACGAGTGTGCCGTTGGAAGACAGAAAGCCTATAGAGTATAACAATCCTAGAGCAGATGATATTATCTGGTCAAAGGTGGTGTACAGAATTATTGACTTAAGGGAAAAAATGAACTTTCCGCTCTATTTTCCTGAAGAGGCTAGTGATAATCGTCAGAGTTTATTTACAAGTATCTTTCGCCTGATGGAGAAAGACAAAATTAAATGTTACGAGTATCAGGATAATAAGGAGATATTTACGGAAGATTTAGTTGTTCCTTTCGAAGCTTTCACAAAAAAATGGGATATCCTTCTTACTGTGAAGAAGGACTCTGTAACGGGTGATACAATTGGTTCTGAAATAGATGAAAGTAACATCCCGAACAGAGACATCTTGAAGTATTATGTCAAAGAAGTTTGGTATTTCGACAAAAATAATTCGGTCTTCAATGTTAGAATTATGGCTATCTGCCCTATCATGTACAGGGAAGATTATGATACTGGCATGATGAATAAGTATCCTCTATTTTGGGTACCATTTGATATGCTAAGACCTTACTTGGCTAAACAAGAGGCTCTTTTGTCAGATAAGAACAATGGTGCTAGAGAAACTGTTGATGATCTTTTCATTAAACGTAGATTTGGTAGCTATATCTTTAAAGAATCTACCACTCGAAATCGCAACTTATTACAGTATAACAGTACCGCCGAGCAGGCTAACCGCGAGCAAGAACGTATTAAGAATGACATATTTAACTTTGAGCAAGATTTGTGGGAATATTAACACTTATAAAACTTGTATAAAAAAAGGAAAGTCGCTAAAAAAAATAGCGACTTTCCTTTTTTTATACTTATATTTTGTTAAATATCCCTCAATAATAGGATTGTTAAACAAAACATTAAAAAGATTATCCGTATATTTGCGATGTAAACGTGACGAGGGAAATATGTGAAATTTATACAAGAATTATTTTATCAAATATCAATGAGAATAAAAAAATGTTTTCATGCGTCGGTCTTGTTGTTTTTATTTATTTTCCCCTTTTGCAGCACAATATTAGCCCAGTACAACCATGAAATAGGAATTACAGGAGGCGGATCGTTTTATTTAGGGGATGCTAACCATTCCACACTTTTTAATCGATTGAAACCGGCATACGGTGGATTTTATAAATATAACATTGATACGAGATATGCGATAAAGTTGCAAGCATTGGTTGCTGAAGTCGAGGGAGACAGCAGAGATTTCAACTATGTTTTTCCTGATAAGCAATATGGATATTTTAATCGTAAGTTTGTGGATGCATCCTTAACTGTTGAGTTCAATTTTTTTGACATAGGGGAATTCAGGTATTATAAGAGTAATTACAACATAAGTCCATATATTTTATTTGGGATTGGGCTTACTGCTTACAACAATATCTATGCGGCTGACAATTTCTATAAATTTAATTTTCCGATGGGAGTTGGGGGAAAATGGAAAGTAAATAAACGATGGACATTGGGAGCTGAATGGACCATGCATAAAATGTATGTTGATGACTTTGATGTAACAGGAAATGAAAGTAAAATTCTCAATAATCCTTATCAAACAAATAAAACAGCTTTTTTTGATGACGATTGGTATTCTGTTGCTAACTTATTTATTTCATATAATTTAATTCATACGAAACGATTTTGTCATTAATTCGCTATGGTCTATACAAAAAAATATATTGATAAAAATAATATTCCGGAACATGTCGCCATTATTATGGATGGAAATGGTCGTTGGGCAACAAAAAACGGGAAAGACAGGTTATTTGGTCATCAAAATGCAATCAAAGCGGTTAGGGAAAGTACAGAGGCGGCTTCCGAGTTAGGAATAAAGTTTCTAACTTTGTATGCTTTTTCAAATGAAAATTGGAATAGACCAAAGGAAGAAGTCGAAGGTTTGATGGAATTATAAATAATGACAATCGAAACGGAAACAGCCACGCTGAAAAAAAATAATGTCAGATTGATAAGCATTGGAAACATGAAAATGTTACCTGAAAACGCGAACTTACGACTACAAAAATGCGTTGAAAGTACTTCTATGAATACAGGATTAACGTTAATTCTCGCACTAAGTTACTCCTCTCGTTGGGAAATTGTAGAAGCAACAAAAAAAATAGCACAAGACGTCCTTTCGAATAAAATAAACATAAATGATATTGATGAGGACATTATCTCTGAGAATCTGACAACCAAAAGCATTCCAAATCCTGATTTATTAATTAGAACAAGTGGCGAATTTAGAGTAAGTAATTTTTTACTTTGGCAAATTTCTTATTCGGAGCTTTATTTTACAGATATTTTATGGCCTGATTTTAATAAACAAGAATTTTATAAAGCTATCTTAAATTACCAAAAACGTGAAAGACGCTTTGGAAAAACCAGTGACCAAGTATCTAAATAGCCTATGAACACAAAAATTTTTCATTATATCTTGCATAAAAAAGCCTTCTTATTGTTTCTTTGTGCAGTTTTTTCTATTCAAATTTTCTCTCAGCAAGATGCTTCTGTTAAGGATAGTGCTCTGAATGCAAACAAAAATTTACCTTCGATAGATTATCTTAATCCGAAACAATACGAAATAGCGGAAATTACTATTTCAGGTAAAAATAATTACGAAGATTATGTCCTTATTGGATTTTCAGGACTTTCTGTCGGACAAAAGATTACAATCCCAAGTGATGATATTTCGAACGTGATTAAGCGATTCTGGAAACAAGGGCTATTTTCTAATGTTCAGGTAGAAATCGTTTCCGTACTAGATAACAAGATTTGGCTAAATATACAACTGGATCAACGACCAAAGGTTTCGCAAATTAACTTTCATGGCGTTAAAAAGAAAGAAAAAGAAGAATTAGAAAAAAGTATTGGATTATCGAAAGGAAGTCAAGTTAGTCCTTACTTAATAGATAAAGCCGAAAAACATATCAAAAATTACTTCATAGAGAAAGGCTATTTTTATACTTCAGCAAATATCAAGGTTCAAGATGATCCAAAAGAAAATACTTCTGTTGTAGATATTGATGTAGATAAAAAATTAAAGGTTAAAGTCGACCATCTCATCATTAAAGGAAACAATAACTTATCCACAAGGAAAGTTGATGCTGCCATGAAAAAGACAAATGACAAACACAATATTTTAAATTTCTTTCGCAGTAAGAAATTTCTTCCAAAAGAATACGAAAATGATAAAATAGCCCTTATTGAGAAGTATAATGAATTGGGGTATAGAAATGCCGAAATTGTTTCAGATAGCGTATCTCGAAATAGTGACAATAAAACTGTAAATGTCTATGTAACCGTAAACGAAGGAACAAAATATCATTTTGGTAACATTACATGGATTGGAAATTCTATTTATTCTACAGATTTTTTAAATCAAGTATTAGGAATTAAAAGGGGAGAAATATATAATCAAAAGCGTCTCAATCAACGCATTTCAGAAGATGAGGATTGTGTAAACAACCTATACCTCAATAATGGTTATTTGTTTTTCAATTTACAAACCATAGAAAAAAGTGTACGTCAAGATTCTATTGATTTTGAAATGAGAATAACAGAAGGTCGTCAGGCGACTATTAACAAGGTTGATATTATTGGGAGTGACTATCTCTATGAAAATGTGGTACGGAGAGAATTACGGACTAAGCCCGGAGATTTATTCAACAAGTCTGATATTATGCGATCAATGCGAGAAATTGCTGCCACAGGACATTTTGCAACCGAACAAGGCAAAATGGATATTAAAGTAAATCCTAATATGAGTGATGGCACAGTTGATTTAGCTTATGTATTAGAGTCTAAAAGAAATGACCAAATAGAACTTTCTGCAGGATACGGAAGTACAGGAGTTGTAGGAACTGTCAGTTTAAAATTCACCAATTTTTCCATACAAAATATTTTTAACGGGAAAAGCTATCGTCCATTACCACAAGGTGATGGTCAGACGCTTACTTTAAAGGCTCAGACAAACGGAATGTATTATCAATCGTACAGTGTATCGTTTTTGGAACCTTGGTTAGGAGGAAAACGCCCTAATTCGCTTTCGTTGTCCGCTTATTATTCCATACAGACAGGTGTAAGTAGTGCATATAGTTCTTCTTATAGCAGTTACTATAGCAGCTATTATGATAGTAATAGCTATAATAGTTGGTATTCATCAAGTTATGACCCTGATAAATATATTAAAACGTTAGGGCTTTCTGCGGGTTTAGGAACACGACTAAATTGGCCTGATGACTACTTTTCAATCTATGGACAACTTTCCTATCAAAATTACAACTTAAGTAATTGGGAGTATTTCGCTTTTGAAACAGGACATGCAAACAATTTAAATCTTTCTTTGACACTAAGCAGAAATTCCCTCGACCAGCCGATATATACGAGAAAAGGATCAGATATTTCTTTTTCGGTAGCTTCAACCCTTCCCTATTCTTTGTTTGACAACAAAGATTATTCAACCGCTACTGATGCTGAAAAGTACGCTTGGATAGAGTATTATAAAATAAAAATTAAGGGGAAGTTATTTACCCCGATTTCCTCTAATAGCAAATTGGTATTGTTAAGTCGTGCAGAATACGGATTTTTAGGCTATTATGACATAAATAGACGTTCCCCGTTTGAAACATTTTATATGGGAGGAGACGGTACCACCGGATATAGTAGTACCTATGCAACAGAAACGGTATCATTGAGAGGATATAGTAATGGATCTCTAACTCCGTATTATAGCAATGGAAGCTATGCAGGTAATTTATACACAAAGTTATCAATGGAATTAAGATATCCACTCCTATTGCAAGAATCTTCTGTAATTTGGATATTAGGATTCGTTGAAGCAGGTAACTGTTGGACGAACTTTGATGAATTTAATCCTTTTGAGTTGAAAAGATCTGCAGGTATTGGATTAAGATTATATATGCCAATGTTTGGACTATTGGGCATAGATTGGGGGTACGGGTTTGATGAAATCAATGGAAGCTCTAGCCATAGTGGAAGTCAATTTCATTTTGTCATCGGTCAGGAATTTTAGCCTACAAGATTATATATGGATATCAAAATTATGGCAAAAAAAACATCAAATGAGAATTGGATAATTAGTAAAATGAGAAAGCTATATTACCTATTGACACCTTCGATGCGTCTTTCTGTCAGATATTTACTCTATTTTCCGATTGATTTTGTTGAAGGATTGATCGGGAAAAAAGATGATATGGTTCCACCCAAACGTCTTATTTTTATAGGATCCGGAGATTTCAAAACACAGGGAAATCGTTTACTAAAACTCATAATAGATAAAACAGCCTTAGAACCAACACATAGAATCCTTGACGTAGGCTGCGGAATAGGTAGATTGGCATTGCCTCTCACTAAATACTTGGCCAACGAAGGTTCTTACGAAGGTTTTGATATTGTAAAACAAGGAATAGATTGGTGCAATAAAAAGATAGCGATCAAGTATCCTAATTTCAATTTCTTACATATCGATTTAAAAAATAAACTATATAATTTAAACACGGATACTAAAGCTGAAAACTTTATTTTCCCTTATGAAGAAAATAGTTTTGATAGAGTTCTTCTCACATCTGTTTTTACGCATATGCTACCAGCAGATATTGAGAATTACTTACATCAGATACAGCGAGTTTTGAAAAAAGATGGAAAATGTTTTGCCACCTTTTTTATTTTTAACGACAAAACACTCGAAATGATGAAAAATGGCATGAGTAAATTTAACTTTACTCATGATTTTGGTTCATATCGACTATTTGATAAAAAAGTAGAGGAAGCAAATATTGCATTTGATGAAAAATATTTATTAGATTTGCTACTAGAAAATAACTTGAAAATTGAATCAATTTCATACGGTTGGTGGTCAAGAAATCAGGAAGATGCAATTTCCGATTTTCAAGACATTGTCGTTTTCTCAAAATAAATGAAATATTAATTCTAAACAAAAATGAAAATGAAAAAGATATTAATAGCATTAAGCTTAACTTTTATTTTTTTTTCTGGCATTCAGGCACAAAAATTTGCGTTAGTTGATATCGAATACATATTAAAGAACGTCCCGTCATATGAATCGGCAACAGAACAACTTGATCAAAGTTCTAAAAAATGGCAGAAGGAAATCGAAGCTATTAATACAGAAGCTCAAACTATGTACAAAAACTACCAAACCGAGCTTGTCTTTTTATCAGATGATATGAAAGTAAAACGCGAAGAAGCGATTGTTGCAAAAGAAAAAGAAGCCTTAGAATTAAAGAAAAAATATTTCGGTAATGACGGTGAATTATATAAAAAACGAGAAAGTCTTATAAAACCCATACAGGATGAAATTTATAATGCCATAAAAGAAATTTCCGAAAGTAAAAATTATCAACTTATATTAGACAGAGCTTCAGGAACAAGCATTATTTTTGCATCACCTTCTATTGATATCAGTGATGAAGTTCTTCAAAAAATGGGATATTCAAAATAAATTAATTCTTAAACACAATAAAAATGAAAAAAACTATTATTACAGGTTTATTACTAGCGTTTTCTTTGGTAACCTTCGCTCAAAATTCTTCAGAAATGAAATTCGGACATATCAACAAACAGGAATTGCTGACTGCTATGCCAGAAGCCAATGCTGCGATGAAAACATTGGAAGAACTGTTGCTAAAATATAAAACTGAAAGTAAAAAGTTAGAAGATGAATTTACAAAAAAACAACAAGAATATACCGACACTCAAGATACACTAGACCCTACGATAAAAAAATATAAAGAATCTGAATTACAACGCCTTTATCAAAGCATTCAAGACTTTTCAAAAAATGCTGATGAAACATTAAAGAAAAAACAAGCTGAACTGTTGGCTCCTATTGATGCAAAAATAAATAACGCTATAAAAGCTGTTGGCGATGCAAATGGATTTATGTATATATTCGATGTAACAAATTCAGGAACTTTTGCGTATATGTCTAGTAAAAGTATAGATGTGTTACCTCTTGTGAAGAAAAACCTAGGATTACAATAAAAAGAAAATAAAAAACAGACAAAAGAAGTCGGATGACATTCTAACTTCTTTTGTCTGTTTTTTATTGAAAGATATGGATCAAGAAAAAATATCTCCTATTGGTGTCTTTGACTCAGGGTATGGTGGTCTCACCATATTGGAAAAATTTAGAGAGATACTCCCCGAATATGATTATATCTATTTGGGAGACAATGCTCGTACGCCCTATGGAACACGTTCTTTTGATGTTGTGTACGAGTATACGCTTCAATGTGTAAAGAAGTTATTTGAGATGAACTGCGAATTGGTAATTCTTGGATGTAATACTGCTTCTGCTAAAGCTTTACGGACCATCCAACAAAATGATTTACCAAAACTCAGTCCAGATAGGCGTGTTTTAGGCGTAATTAGACCAACAGTTGAAGTTATTCGTGATTATACCAAAACAAACCACGTTGGAATTCTCGGAACACAAGGAACCATACAGTCAGGATCTTATCCAATTGAAATAAACAAACTTTTTCCTGAAGTAAAAGTTACTTCTCAGGCTTGCCCCATGTGGGTTCCTCTCATAGAAAACAACGAATATCAAAGTCCTGGTGCCGATTATTTTGTAAAAAAATACGTTGACAACTTACTCCGAAACGACCCTCTTATCGATACTATCGTTTTAGGATGCACACACTACCCATTGCTATTAAAGAAAATCAGACAATACATTCCCCCTCATATTCAAGTAATTGCACAAGGAGCAATTGTTGCAGAAAGCTTAAAAAACTATTTATATCGTCATACAAATATGGACAAAAAAATAAGCAAAAATGGCAATTGTCTGTTCTACACAACTGAGTCAGTAGAAAAATTCACGTCTTCAGCATCCATCTTTTTAAAAAAATCTGTTAAAGCAACACGAATTTCATTAGATTAAAGAAAATTTATTTCGGCAACAACAATTTTCTGACTACCTTTGCAGCCTTAAATTAATTGAAATGCAAAAGATTAGAAACATTGCTATTATCGCTCACGTTGACCACGGAAAAACCACATTGGTAGATAAAATGTTACTTGCCGGCTCTTTATTTAAAGAGTATGAAAAGGTAGGCGAGTTAATTATGGATAATAATGACTTAGAAAGAGAACGGGGTATTACTATTGTTTCTAAAAACGTATCCATCCGATACAAAGATTATAAAATCAATATTATAGACACTCCGGGTCACTCAGACTTTGGAGGGGAAGTTGAACGTGTACTTAATATGGCAGACGGGGTACTGCTTTTGGTAGATGCATTTGAAGGTCCCATGCCTCAAACACGCTTTGTGCTTCAAAAAGCCATTCAGATAGGTCTGAAACCAATTGTTGTGATTAACAAGGTAGACAAGCCCAACTGCACACCGGGAGTTGTCCAGGAACAAGTATTTGACTTAATGTTCAGTCTTGATGCGTCAGAAGAACAACTTGATTTTCCAACTATATATGGATCTGCAAAACAGAATTGGATGTCAACTGATTGGAAAGACAAAACAGACAATATTATTCCTCTTTTAGATGCGATTATAGAACATATTCCTGCACCTCAGGAATTACAAGGAACACCTCAATTATTAATCACTTCTTTGGATTATTCTTCCTATGTAGGCAGGATTGCCATTGGTCGTGTTCATAGAGGCACATTGAAAGAAAATATGGATGTTGCACTTGTAAAACGGGATGGAAGCATCATTAAATCCAGGATTAGAGAATTAAATGTATTTGAAGGTTTTGGAAAAATAAAAGTTCCATCAGTATCATCAGGTGAAATTTGTGCATTGATCGGAATAGAAAATTTTGAAATTGGTGATAGCATCACTGATTTGGAAAATCCGGAACCACTTCCTCCTATTGCTATTGATGAACCAACGATGAGTATGGTATTTACCATAAATGATTCCCCATTCTTCGGAAAAGAAGGTAAATTTGTTACATCAAGGCATATAAACGATCGTTTACTAAAAGAGTTGGATAGAAATTTAGCTCTTCGTGTTACAAAATCAGAAAAATCAGATTCTTGGAATGTTTTTGGAAGGGGGGTATTGCATTTATCCATACTTATTGAAACGATGAGAAGGGAAGGATACGAACTTCAAGTTGGACAGCCTCAAGTAATCTTCAAAGAAATTGATGGCGTAAGATGTGAACCAATGGAACAACTCACCATAGATGTTCCTGAAGAATACTCAGGAAAAGTTATTGAGTTGGTAGCTGTACGTAAAGGAGAGATGACAATTATGGATAAGAAAGGTGAACGTATCCATTTGGAATTTTCAATTCCCTCTCGAGGCATCATCGGACTACGGACAAATATTCTAACAGCAACAGCAGGGGAAGCTGTCATGGCTCACCGATTCACTGAATATGCCCCTTATAAAGGCGAAATAGAAAGAAGAACCAATGGCTCAATTATCGCTATGGAAAGCGGAACAGCTTTTGCTTATGCTATTGATAAGCTACAAGACAGAGGTAGATTCTTTATTTACCCACAAGATGAGATTTACGCAGGACAAGTAGTAGGAGAACATGCTAAAGAAGGTGATTTAGTCGTAAATGTCACTAGATCAAAGAAACTAACCAACATGAGAGCTTCCGGATCTGACGATAAAGTAAAACTTATTCCTCCTGTTGTATTTAGCTTAGAAGAATCTCTTGAATACATAAAAGAGGATGAATACGCAGAAATCACGCCTAGTGCAATACGTTTGCGTAAAATCTTCCTTGACGAAACCGAAAGAAAAAGGTCAAGAAACAAATAATATAAACCATGAAGGATGTCTATTTATCCTTGGGAACAAATTTAGGAGAACGAGAAATCAATCTTTCACGTGCCGAAGTTTTGATTTCTCAAAGGATAGGTCAAGTTCTTCTGTCCTCCTCCAATTATCGAACAAAACCGGTAGACTTTGTTTCCCAGAATGATTTTATTAATAAAGTCATTCTGGTTCAAACAAACCTTTCCCCTCTGAATATACTTGAAGCAACAAAAAAAATTGAATGTTTATTAGGGAGACAAAAAAAATCTCATAATGGATTTTATTCCGATCGAACAATTGATATTGATATTTTGTATATGGATAACGAAATTATTGATTTTCGAGATATCCAAATTCCCCATCCAAGACTACACGAGCGACTCTTTGTTCTAGAACCGCTAAACGAAATAGCACCCTCCTTTAGGCATCCCATACTACAAAAAAACACATCAGAAATGATTGAAGATATGAAAAATCACTAGGACATTGAAAATAGTTTACCTGACAATCAATATCTTAGTTGCTATTTTCTCAATACCATCCTCACTTGTGCAAAGAACATAATAAACGCCAAAAGGAACTTTACTATTTGAGTAATTCTTTCCATTCCATGCCAATGAACCTCCTGTAGAAATGCCTTCAAACACAAGTTCACCTGAAACATTGACTATTTTTACCTGAGTATTTTCTTCCAATCCCCTTATTGTAATTAAGCCTTCATATCCAGGTCTCACAGGATTTGGGAAAACCTGAATTTTAGAAAAAGAATTTACAGGTTCAGTGGCATCTGAACGATAAGACAAAATTCCTTCATCAGTGGCAAAAAAGACTTCACCGGTTTTCTCATCAATAGTAATTGCATCTATCTTATTAGAAGAAAGCGGACTATTATCTGTTGTAAAATGATATATCGTTTCTTTTCCATCTTCAGAAAGCAAATAAATACCCGAACTCTCAGTTCCTATCCATTTTCTATTTGCACCATCAATTGCTATGGCTTTTATTTTCTCATCATCAAGCAAATAATCGGCTAATGAAGTTCCATCGTTTCTAGGAATTTTTACTCGCGTACAAGTATAATCAGAATTAAATACTTTAGTTACGTTTGTCATTAAAATCGGACCCTTGTCCGTTCCTATCCAAATCGTACCTTCTCTATCTTCCGCAATAGTGTAAATATACGAGGGATTTATTTCATTTCCATCCTTATCTTTAAAAGAAGAAAAAAACACCGTTTTATCATCAGAAGTATCTTCAATCGTTTTATTATCATCCAATACAAATACTCCGTTTCCGCTTCCTGTTGCTGAAGTTATCCATTTTTGATTTTTTGAATTAATTAATAAATCTCTCAGTAAAGGCTGACTTGACAAAGATGGATACGATAATGATATCCAAGAGCCATCTTTTTTCATTATTTTAATTCCCCCACCAGCTAGAGAATTGAGCATCCATAAATTATTATCATCATCAAAGCAGAGTCCATCAATTCTGTAAAAATTGTAATAATTTGTTGAATTTGGAAGAGCACTTTCTATAACACCTGCATTTATTCCATTGTATAATTGTGTTACTTGTCCATTTTCAAAAACGAATACACCTTCTCCCCATGTACTCACATACAATTTATTTTCATTGTCAGGATCCACAGCGATGGAAACAACATCAAGAAATTGGTTTGTAAATGACAACACCCCAGAATTTTGAGAAGTATATTCACTCCATTTTTCATTTTCAAAGACCAAAAGAGCTCCTTCAATGCCTCCTCTATCATCCCAACTTTTGCCGGGAGCCACAAGCATCTTTCCATTGTGATAATACATTTTTTGAGCAGTACTCAAATAAGGACCTGTGGGTTTAAAGAAATCTAATGAGACATTTAGTTTATATTTAATCAATCCTTGAGAATTGGCTGCTATCCAATAAAGATTTGTAGTTTCATCAAACATTGACTGCCTTACAACAATATTATCTAAAATTTCTTCGTCAAAGTTTTTAGCATAACGTCTAATTCGAGCCGTATTATTTATCATCAGATAATTTCCTGAGGTATTAATATTTATAGACTCTTCAGTAGTATTCTCAAAAAATACACTCCAAGAATTGTTCTCATACTGATATACATTCTCATTATTTTTTACAACAAAGAGCTTGCTACCAAAATATTCCATAAATCGGAAATTCGACGAACCATCAGGCAATGGAATCTCATCTTTCCAATTCTCATAATTTGATAGGTTCACACCTTGTACCTTTGCCCTTTTTATACTATTCTGGGTCAATGCATAAAAATATTCTCCATCAGAAGCAAGAGAATAGACAGGTATTTTTTCTGCATCATCCCCAATAACGTAGGTATCAAGAATTTCTTGCTTTACCAAGTCCAACACCATAATTCCAAAATCACAAGAGAAGTAAGCATAATTTCCCAAAAAATAGATATGATTTATATTTTTGCTGACAGACATAACTTTACGATATAAATCAGGAATATTATACGTGTTACCTTTCATATCAACGATATCTATATTGGAATTTGTATAGGCAATAACAAGCACTTTATTTTCAGGACTATAAGAAATTAATGCTACGTCATTATCGCTCAATCCCGTCATTTTTGAATAACCCTGAACGGAATTATCAGTTTTGTCTACTGAAAAAAGTTTACCATCAGCCACAGCAAACACTTTCTCGGGAGTCTGAGCCACTTGGGTAGTATTATTATATGAAAAATGCATCCGCCAATTGCCAACTGGTATTTGTGCAACCAATAAGAAAAAGTTAGCGAGTATAAATAAAGACAAAAAAAGGATTCGTTTCATACGATGTACGGAATTGCGAAATAAATTTATATTCCTTTCAAAAACAACAAAAATTTCTGGACAGCAAGAGCTCGATGGCTTATTTGATTTTTAATTTCAGAGGAAAGTTCAGCAAATGTTTGATCATAACCTTCGGGACAAAAAATAGGATCATAACCAAAGCCATTTTTACCAAAACCTTGTTCCTTTATCTCTCCATTGATAATTCCTTCAAAAACAAACTCTTGTCCATCAATAACACAAGCAATAACAGTTCTAAAGCGTGCTTTTCGATTCTTTTTACCTTTCAAATTTTCAAGCAAAAGATTCATATTCTCTTGTGAATCTTTACCTTCTCCTGCATACCGTGCAGAACGAACCCCCGGAGCATTATTTAAAACCTCCACTTCCAGTCCGCTATCATCAGCAAAACAATCTTTGCCATATTTTTGATAAATGTAACGTGCTTTGAATAAAGCATTTCCTTCAATAGTTGGTTCATTTTCCGGAATATCTTCAACACAACCCATATCCTTTAAACTGACAAGGGTGAATTGGTTATTCAACATCTGCTGAACCTCTTCCAACTTATGAAGATTATTTGTGGCGAAAATAAATTTACGTTTCATATTACAAAAATACCGTAATTGCCTGACAAATAAAAGTTTTAGCTAACAAAAAAGCCACCGAATAAAAATTCGATGGCTTTTGAATAAAACTAAAAACGATTTGTCAAAATGCATCAATAATAGCTTTGAAATCGGCAGCTTTCAATGAGGCTCCACCAATTAAACCACCATCGACGTCTGGTTTAGAAAATAATTCCGATGCATTTTTCGCATTACAACTTCCACCATATAAGATGGTTGTATTATTTGCTACTTCTTTGCCATATTTTATGGCAATCAAACTACGTATAAATGCATGAATCTCTTGAGCTTGGTCAGATGTAGCAGTAAGTCCTGTTCCAATCGCCCAAACAGGTTCATAAGCCAATACTATTTTACCAAAATCTTCCGCAGAAAGATTAAATACAGAGCCTTCCAATTGAGCCTTTACAACCTCATTTTGTTTGTTTGCTTCTCTTTCTTCTTTCAACTCTCCTATGCAGAAAATAGGTTTTAATTCATTTTTCAGCGCCAAAAGAACTTTTTCTTTTAAGATAGGATATGTTTCGCCATAATATGTACGACGTTCTGAGTGACCAAGAATAACAGTATCTACTCCGGTTGATTTAACCATAGACGCCGAAACTTCCCCCGTAAATGCTCCTGATTCTTTATCAGCACAATTTTGTGCAGCCACTTTAATGACTGTTCCTTTAACTAATTCAGAGACTGTTGCCAAATGAATAAAAGGAGTCCCTATAATCACATCACAATTGGGTTTTTGACCTGCTAAAACGCTTTTTAATTCAGTAGCCAACGCTACACCTTCTTGTAAGGTTTTGTTCATTTTCCAATTTCCTGCTACGATGTTTTTTCTCATTGTTGTTTTTTTTAGTTTTTAATTAATACTTATTTATTGATTTTGAATTTATATACTGAATATCAAATTTGTCTGATAAAAAAATCAAACCTGTAGGAGCCAAGAAACAACACAAAACAATCAGGAGAATAACAATGTTATTAGGCTTTTGTACTTTCCCAAATGCAGATTTTTGAAGAGGTTCTTTAAATTCAGGCAAATTACGATAATGCCAATGATTTAAAATTGTCCCATTCTTTATCAAAACTAATCCCGGATTTGAACGAATAACCGTTTTAAGCATTATTTCGTCAGAAACAGCGAAAGGATATTTTGCTCCTGTTTTTTGCTTAAAGTTCTCTACTTCTGTCCCAAAAGAAGAACTCATACAGTAAAAACCATATCCATTATTCTGTGCAAATTGATAAATTCTATTGATTTTATCCTGATTAGAAAGATTAGCCTCGCTCAACTTGCTACTAATCAAAAGAAATGTATATCCCTTATTTCGTAATACTTCAGAAGTTATATCACCATCATCCTCCGTTTCAATCGTAAAATCGTGTATAGGAGGTTCATAACCTTTCTCTATTAAGGTTGACTGCTGTTTGACAAAGGTCCAACTGGAATCCCCATCGGGGAAATTTTCCAACGTAAATTCCTTTTTTTTGCCATTTTTTTCGTATACAAAAATCGTTTTGTATACATCTTGTGGAGCATTATGTGGAACAGTCATTCCTTCAACAATATTATTTCCGACTTTATAAGGTCTAAAATCAAAAATAGGCAAGTTATAGTAGCAATGTAAAGAGAATAAAACAATAAATACGCCCGAAAATGCTGTTAAAAGCCATTGCGTGCGATTTTTAATCACCTGCCGTCCTTCTTTTCTCAACACGAATACGCAAATAGCTACCGCTGCAAGAATGACATTCTTATAAAAAGTTTGCCAATTACTAATTACTAAAGCATCCCCAAAACAACCACAATCAGTAACCGGATTGTTAATTGCTAAATACAATGTCAATGGAGTCATGAAAATCATGAACAGCAAAGCAAAGGGTGCCGTTATTTTAACATTCGCACCAAGTAATAAATTTGCTCCAATCACAAATTCAAGGCAGGACAATCCAACAGCCATAACAAAAGTCAATGGCAAGAACATATCCCAACCAAAGGCGATTAGATAATCTTCAATTTTGTAATTAAACCCAAGCGGATCGACAGCTTTTACAAAACCGGAAAAAACAAAAACAATTCCGAGCAAAACTCTACTAACAAGCAAAATCTTATTTTTCATCTATTCTATTCTCCAAACTCAATTTTGATTAATCCAAATATGGCATAATTTATCATGTCAAAATAATTAGCATCAATACCTTCAGAAATTATAGTTTTCCCACCGTTATCTTCAATTTGTTTGGTACGGTAAAGCTTCATCAAAATTAAATCAGTATATGAACTAATGCGCATAGAACGCCATGCTTCATCGTAATCATGATTTTTAGCTAACATTAAATTTTTAGCTTGTAAACTGTATTTTTCGTATAATTGGAGGGACTTTTCTACGGTTAAATCGTCCGATTCAGCAACCCCTAATTCCAATTGAATCAAGCCTATAATCCCATAATTAACTATGGCAATAAACTCTGAACGTATATCTTCATCTATTTTTGATTCTCCTTTGGTTTCTATGCTACGAATTCTATTTGCTTTAATGAAAATCTGATCGGTAACCGAACAAGGACGAAGGATTCGCCATGCAGCACCATAATCTTTGAGTTTTTTGGAAAAAACATCTCTCGTAGTAGAGATAATTTGATCAAATTGTTGTTCAGTTCTCGCCATAATTTTTTTCAACATACGAAGTTACAAACCTTAAATATAAAAATGAGCTTATATCAAATTGGTAAATGAAAAAATCTATTTATACCAACTAGCATACATTGCATAATTGTGTGCTATTTTTTGATTAATTTCTTTTGACTGTTCAGGGTCTACTTTTTTAACAAACTTGGCAGGAACGCCTGCCCAAATAGTATTTGGTTCAATGATTGTTCCACTCAAAACCAATGCTCCCGCTGCCACAATCGCACCTTCTCCCACCACAGCATGATCAAGCAAGATACTTCCCATACCTATTAGTGCATAATCTTTTACACTCGCACCATGAATAGTTACATTGTGACCAATAGAAACATAATCACCAATTTCAATCGTTGATTTTTCGTACAGAGTATGTAAAACAGCTCCATCTTGTACATTCACATGATTTCCTATGCAAATAGAATTCACATCTCCTCGCAACACCGCATTAAACCAAATACTGCAGCCATTACCTATTTGTACATCACCCACTATTGTCGCATTCTCAGCCAAATAACAATCAGAACCTATTTTAGGTTCAAAACCTCTTACTGATTTTATTAAAGCCATTGCATTATTTTAATTCATATTTAACAATCATATCCAAAGTTTCCACATCAATTTTTTTGGCAATGATTTTTTTATCTTTATCAAGGACATACATCATTGGCGTAGTCGATGTATCAAACCACTCCCAATAATGAGAGATTCTTTCGGGGTCCCATACATTGGTAAAAATACCAGTTCCATATTTTTGGATGAAATCTTGCCATTCTTTTTTGTCCAGTAATAAATATACTGATATAATTTTGATGCGTTTATCATCTTTGTATTTTTCGTAAAAGTCTTTCAATACAGGAGTCGTTTTTTGACAATGTCCACAACTTGGCTCAAAAAAATACAAGACGGTCAATTGCTCTCCACACAGATCGTATAACTGCTTATACTGACCTGATTCATCAGCCAAATAAATATTTTTGGCATTCATCCCAACCAAAGATGTCTCTACCTTCTTTATTTCTTTTTTGAGATTTGATAGTAAAGTAGAATCTGCCCAAGGTGTTTTTCCGGCAAGATAATATCGATTTCCCAACTCGACCATCAATTTATCCATTCCCATTATTTTACTTTTCACTGCATAATCAAGCATGTAATTAACCATAAATTGGAAAGATTTGTCAGATGCCCCACTTTTTTCTACCAAAGCAATTGCCGAAGGAATTATAGAATCAGGTGTTTGAATTAACAACTTATTCAAGTAGGTATCTAGATTATTTTTTACGTAAGGTGTATGATAATACCTTTGATCCGATAGATTAACATTATCAAAGTAATGCTCTTTATAAAATTCATAACGAAAACGCATTTTTAATGAGTCAGGATTGTTCGAGGAT